>ERZ894229.40-NODE-40-length-139406-cov-9.84143_pt1 | contig 139406 bp, 123 predicted proteins | sample MGYA00380295_ERZ894229 | MGnify/ENA primary metagenome ERZ894229 (study PRJEB32331, sample SAMN06328479) | human gut metagenome | biome: human gut microbiome; feature: stool | host: Homo sapiens | collected 2014-09-17 ...
AAGAGTGGCATAATCTTTCAACTTTTTTTGTCCAAAGTATTGACATAGGTCCAATTAGAAGTTGAAGGATTTGGATAAATACTCTGTTGTGGGGAGGGAGATTGTTTATGCCCAAAAAGAAGAACGTCTTTCGTAAGCGTCTAAATTTCTGACGGTAGTTCTTATGGTAGGTAGTAGTTTTTTACTTCCAAATCAAAAAGTACCCCGGCTACACATAGTAGACGAAGCACCTTGATATTCCACATAGAATTCAGCCATTTTCAGGTTCATCGGTAACCCGGGAATCCAGAAGGGCTTTCACCTCTGGATTCCACGGTGCAAAGCGTTCCAATTCCTCACCGGACATTCGATTATGCGGCTGCTTCTCCAGTAATAGTTTTAGGTATTGGTAGACGTTTACTCCATTTGCCTTCGCGTTCTCTACCATCGTATATATGACCGCACTCGTTTCGGCTCCTGCCGGGGTGTCACTGAACAGCCATCCCTTACGTCCTACGACAAATGGGCGGATCGCATTCTCACTTAGATTGTTCGAAAAGCTGCATCTTCCATCCTCCAGATATCTGGACAGATACGCTTCTCTGTTCCGGATATAGGTGATCGCTTTCTCCATCCGGGAGCCGCGTGTCGGTTTCTGCTGCTCTAGCCACGACAAAAATCCATCTATAACAGGCTTCTCTTTTTCGAGTCTTGCCTTTCGGATGACTTCATAGTCCCCGGCATGTTTCTTCCGGATTTTATCTTCCATTTCAAAGAGCCGGTTGACATACATGACTCCCTGAACCGATGGCTGGGTATAATCGAGCTGCTTTCCCTTTGGAATCGCATCAATCAGGTATCGGCGTATGTGCGCCCAGCACGCGGTCCGCTTTGCATCCGGCACTTTATTATAGCCGCTGTACCCGTCACACATCAGGTATCCACTGTACCCTTCCAGGAATTCCACGGCATTGTCTCCAGCGCGCGTTGGAGCGTATTTATAAAGGATGATTGGCGGACCCTCGTCTTCACCACTGCGGAACAGCCACATATAGGACTGTGTCTGCGCGCGCCGCCACGGTTCGTGCAGCACCTGGACTGGCGTTTCGTCAGCCATCGCAAATGACCGTGCAAGCAGTTTCTTTCGGAAGCAGGCATATATGGGAGTGAAAAAATCCAGTGCATTCGCGATGATCCAGTTAGCGAAGGTTGTTCTGCTGATGTTCGCACCGCACTGTTTCCAATCCCGTTCCTGGCGGTACAAGGGCATGCCGTTGAAATATTTCTGGTACATGATCCCTGCCACGGTAGATGTACTCGCCATCCCATGGATCATATGCGTCCGGGCACCATTCCCCTTTTTGATCTGAGGAAGGACAGCCTCCTTGCGGCATTTCGGGCAGCCATAATTCACGCTGTAATACTCAATGACCTTTACCTTTGCAGGAATGAACTTCAGTTCACGGCGTACAAATTCCGTTCCGATTGTTTCCATTAGGGTGCCGCAGACACCGCAGATACGCTCCTCTTCTGGTACGTCAAGAAATACCTGCTCAACTGGCAGGCCCTTTGAGCGTTCTTCGTTGGCAGCGCGCTTCTTTCGGGGCTTTGCTTCTGGTTCTTCCCAGGAGGGAAGATCTTCTTCTGAGAGGGCGGCCACTGGATCTTCTGCTGTTTCTGTTTCTGCTTCATTAAACAGATCCAGCTGCCCAGGAATATCGCATTTGCCTTTTTCACTGGATGCACCGAAGATGCGCTTTGTCAGATAGTCCATCTGTTCCTTTAGGTTATCCCGTTCCTGGCACAGGGCGGCCTCACGCGCATTAGCAGCTTCAATCGTCTGCTGCAGCGTTTTAATCAGCTTATTCAGTTCTGATATCGTGTCCTTCAGCTCACGCATCTGAATGTCCCGTGCACTTCCTGCCATCGCGTTTCTCCCTGCTTTTGATGCTCTAAGTATAGTACGAAACAAGGGATTTTAACAGTATCTTCACTGCCGAAAACATGTGGTTTTCAATAGCCACAGTACCGCTTCCCATATCTTGTAAGACGGTTTTCATGATGGGCGGATTGCCTTTGGCTGGTCAATATCAATGCCCGACATCAGCCAGTCGAATTCCTTCCATGTAAGGTTCCGCACCTCAGACTTGTAACTTGGCCAGCGATAGCGTCCCTGCACAGTCAGCCGCTTGTAAATCAGGACGATGCCGTCCGGTTCCTTCAGAATGGCTTTGATACGGTCGCATCTGCGGCCGCAGAAGAGGAAGAGTGCATAGTCGATATCCATAGAGAACTGTTCCTGTATGATCGTGCATAGTCCATCGATTGACTTACGCATATCAGTTCTGCCGCAGACGATATAGACCGCGTCCACACCAGAGATGTCGGCTAGCATGACTGCGCCTTCAACATCTGGAATATCATTGTAAGCAGATCTGGATTAGCTGAATTACTGATTTTTATCCGAATGTCACCCATCATAAGTTCAATCGTATGTGCAGTGTCAGGATCTGCTGCAGTCATATGTACCCCGGCTTCTTCTGGAACCGGAGCCGGGTCTATGCCAATCCTGACCACATCCTGGTGTGAAGTAAAGTCCAGGGTATACAGGTTGTCAGATTGTGGAGCTGAATCTGGAATAGCACAGGCTTTCTTCCTGAGTCTGGTAACCGCATTATAAAAGCTGCTTAGCGGGATATTGTGCCGCTCACACCAGGCATTATCAGCCATACCGCTCTGGCGGCATTCAGTAATAAGCTGGAGCCATTCTTGCTGAGAACGGCGGGGATTGTAACTGAACATGATTGTCCTCCAAAATGAAAGTATAGTGAAATACTACTTGATTACCATTATGGAGGAATTGGAGCTTATTTACAACACGCCCAATATTTCGGCGCTTACCGTCTTTCAGGCTTAAGCCCGGAAGCGTTCTTCTTTTTTCGTTATCCCTTTATCTAAAAACAGGCTTTCCACCAGAAAATCTTACGCCACGCATACCAGTTCCTACAATCGTTTCAACTGAAACTATATGTTCCATTCTCACTATATCTTCATGTGACAAAGAGATATCGAGCGCCTCCATTGCGTTTTTTAAATGGGCTGGCTTTGTGGTTCCAACCAGACACTGCATTTCTGGATTTTTTGAAAATGCCCAAGCATAGGCAAGTTGAGCAACAGTCGCATTTTTTTCATAGGCGAAGTTTTTTAATTGTTCCAGAACTATCTGGTTTTTACTGAGATTTTCCGGAGCAAAACGGCCAAATTTTATGGAGGGCTGTGAAGTCCCATCAATGACGGCATCACTCAAAAGCCCATGTGATAAAAGGCCAAAGGTCAGTAAATTCACACCCAGATCCCGGGCTGCTGGAATTAAATCTTTTTCAATATCCCGGTCGATTATGGAATACTCTACTTCCACCGTATGGATTGGATGTACCATTGATGCACGTTTCAGTGTATCGGCATCTACTTCAGATAGCCCAATGTGGCCGATATATCCCTCCTTCACCAGTTCCGCTAAAGCGCCGACGGTTTCCTCAACCGGAATTGTCTCATCAATGCGGGCAGGCTGGTAAAGGTCAATGTAGTCTACTCCCAGACGTCTCATAGAATAGGCAAGACGAGCCTTGATATGAAAAGTACTTGTATCCATGCCGTACATACGCCCTGATGGATCAGACAGCATGCCGAATTTGACCGACAGGAAATACTTATCCTTTGAAACACCTTTTAGTGCCTGGCCAACAATCATTTCACTTTCCCCCATTCCATAGAATTCACCAGTATTAAATAGTGTAATTCCTTCGTCCAGCGCTGCATGGATCGTTTTAATGGAATCTTCTGGATTTCTTCTGACTGACATTCCCATACATCCAAGACCAATTTTTTCTGTTATATTATCCATTTTGTATACCTCACAGTTTTTATATTTTTGATTATAGCACCAGAGATTAGCAGTGTTCTGCTCAATTTCCTCCTGGCGCATTCTTAAACAGCAGCGTTTCCGCATTTTTATAAGCAATTTTTTCTCTTGCGTCCTCACTCAAATCCAGTTCCATCAGAAAATCCTTTCCATCCTCACGTCTTACATAAGGAAAGTCACACGACCACAGCACGTGGTCTGCCCCCATTTCTTCAATCGCCAGCATGGCTGTACTGCGGCTCATGATTCCACTGGGAGTAATATAAACATGTTCCTTATATATATCTGAAAATTTCCGGTCAAAACCAGTCATGGATTTGAAAAAATAGTCATCTAAACGGTTAAAATAATAGGGAACCAATTCCCCCCAATGTCCGGTTATTACTTTCAGGTCTGGCAGCCTCTCGAAAATTCCAGACAAAAGCATCCTTATCATATGAATTCCTGCGTCTACATGCCAGCCATATCCGTAAGCGGAAAATACCGCTGATACATCTGCCGGAATGTTTTCTCCTCTGTAATAATAGTCAGACACTTTTTCATCTGGAAAACCGGGATGAAAATAGACTGGTACATTTAGCTGTGCTGCCTTTTCAAAAATTGGAAAGTATTCTGGTTCGTCAAAAAAACGTCCGCGATACAACCCATTCAAGGAGGCACCCACAAATCCCAGTTCCTTTACTGCACGGGTCAGTTCCTCGGCCGCCGCCTGTGGATTTCCTACCGGTAACACTGCAAATCCGGCAAACCGTGTTGGATGTTTCTGAATTGCGGCTGCGAGTTCATCATTCGCCTGTCTGCAAAGCAAAACAGCACTTTCGGGCGGCAAATCCATAGGACTGTTATTTCCATAGGAGATTACCTGAATATCTACGCCCTGTTTATCCATTGCAGCAAGACGCAGTTCTCCCAAATCACTGATTTCTCTGTTGCTTTCAAGAAAGTGCTGCAAGCCTTCCAGTCTGGCTCGAATCGCCGGACTGACAAGTTTCGTCATCACCTTCATATATTGCTCATTGACAGCTTTGGACATATAGTGTTCTTCTGTTGCAATCAATTTCATAGAAAAAGCCTCCTTTTGATATTTTCTGTACTAAGTCTATCAAAGGAAGGCAAAATATGATGTAACTACGGTTACATTCTAATCAAATAATGTATCAAAAGCATCCTGATCTGTGATTTGGACTTTATGACCATCGATTCGGATGATGCCATCTTTTTGCATCCGGCCCAGTTCCCGCGACAAAGACGGTCTTGCAATGTCCAGATAATCCGCAATTTCTTCTCTGGTTGAAGATAACGTTATATGGCCTTTTTCATCCTGTATGCTCAGCAAATAGTATGCGATACGTTTCCTGGCTGATGCGGTAGATAGAATTCTGACTTTCTGGCCGAGATAGTCAATCTTTTCTACTACATTCCCAATAATATTGTGTAAAAGCAGCAACTGTATATCCATATCAATAATTCCTTTTTGTACAAAAAGGCTGCTGTCAATTTCAATGACACGACTGTCTTCTAACGCTACCGCATAGTCCCACAGCAGTTTTGAGGGGGAGAATAGCCGCACGGTACCAATTAAGTCACCGGGAACATTATTGGTTTTGCTCAGACTGCGTTTGCCGCTCTGCGTATCTCTTGCCATAGCAATTCCGCCGCTGATCAGAAGATATAATTTCAATGGAGTTGTATTCGTCCAGAAAACAATATCGTTTCGTTTATATGCAGCGATCTTCATCACATTGCACCCAATCAGATATTCTAACTGTTCTCGGTTAAAGTCACTGAAAATGGGACATATATGCATTAATTCCAATAATGATTGATCCATGAGTCTCACCTGCTTTCTGGTTCTACAACTATGTCGATAGGTTCTCCATTCCTCATTCTATCATAGAAGACTGAACAAGGAAAGCGGTATTGAATCCCCTTTTGATGTTATAACAATCAGCAGATGAAACAAAATTCTTCCATACAAGATACAAAATTCTTCCATACGTATTGAAAACTAAAGTCACTATAATAAATCAAAAAAGAGTGAGGAGGTTTACATGAAAAAGTTAATGAACAGGATACTGGAAGCCGGTTTGATAATTGCAATGGCAATGCCGCCACTGCCGGCATAGCAGGAGAATCTTTAACAAATTCAGGCAGGGCCCCCGGTAATCCGCAAAAGGCAGCTGCAAGCAACGCTGCATTAAAGGCGTATACAAAAGCTGACGATGAAGCATTCAGCGATACATTTGCTTTAAAGGCAGATGATACAGAGGTGGATGGTGTTCAGTACTTTGATAACAGATACAGTTATGCGCATCTTGCATTTGAGGATACCGTAATATTTGAAGTGACGGTCAAATCCGGAGAAACGATTAAGGATTTTGATATCAGCCCGCCTGCGTCTTAAATCAACATTTTTGATGGTACCCCCCCTGGTCGATGTAATGATAGAGAGTCCTTCTGCTGCAAGGGATTTGATGCCCATGAAAAGCGTAAATATGTGCCAGGGACCGCCTCTGCTTTAATAATGGAGAGATAGGTCATCAAGATTGGCGATATCTTCTGGTCATAAGTATTTTTCATAACTGTCATAATAATCCTCCATGATATAGGAGGAATCCACTGGCCAGCTCTACCATACCACAAACTGTGCAATACTAAAATCATTAAAGATGAATTTTCTCTTGCAAAAAGAATTTAATATTACATTTTAGGAAGTTCCTTGAAAAAACTTCTTGACTTGGAGTTCACTCCAGGTCTTATAATGATTATAGCTGCTCCGGGCAGCTGCGAAGAAAAGAATGGAGGAAGAATAATGAGGAATTTTGATTATCAGACACCAACAAGGCTTATATTTGGAGAAGGTGTTGTAGAAAAACTTCCGGAGGTGATGAAGCCGCTTGGAAGGAAGATTCTGCTTACCTATGGCGGCGGAAGTATTAAAAAGATTGGGTTATACGACAGGGTAAAGGAGCTGTTAAAAGAGTTTGAGGTATTCGAGCTTTCCGGTATTGAACCCAATCCCAAATATTCTACCAGTGTATTGGACGGAGTAAGGCTTTGTAAGGAAAATGACATTGACGTCATCCTTGCAGTGGGCGGCGGCAGTGTGCTTGACTGCTCCAAAGCGATCGCAGCCGGTGCAAAATATGAGGGAGAAACATGGGACCTGATTTCTTATCAGGCATTTGCAAAGGAAGCGCTGCCTATCGTGGATATTCTGACACTGGCCGCCACCGGTAGTGAATACGACTGCGGCGGCGTGATCTCCAGAACAGAGACTAATGACAAAATAGGGTATATGGATCCGCATCTATTCCCTGTATGCTCCATTCTGGATCCATGCTACACCTTTACCGTATCAAAAAAGCAGACTGCGGCTGGCTGTGCCGATGCCATGAACCATGTCATGGAGCAGTATTTTACAGAAGACACAACATTATTAAATGACGGCTTCTGTGAAGCTGAGCTGAAGAGCCTTATGTATAACACAAGGATTGCTCTGGAAAATCCGGAAGATTACAGAGCAAGAGCCGAGCTGATGCTGGACTGCACCTATGGCTGCAATGGGATTCTTGCATTGGGGAACAGTGCGTCAGGCTGGCCATGCCATGCGATCGAACATGCGTTAAGCGCATTCTATGATATTACCCATGGAGAAGGGCTTGCAATTATTACTCCGAGATGGATGAAGCATATTCTCAGTGACAGAACGTTAGACAGATTTGTGAAATATGGAATCAATGTATTTGGCATTGATGCGTCTCTGGACAAATGGGAGATTGCAGAAAAGGCGATTGAAGAGACTTACAGGTTCTTCGAGTCCATCGGTATTCCGATGCACTTAAGGGAAGTCGGTATTGATGAAAGCAGAGTATCCGAAATGGCGCATCATATAGCGGTTAATGAGGGGCTGGATCAGGCCTACGTTCCGCTGACGGAAGAAGATATTGAAAAAATCATCAGGGAGTCACTGTAATCAGGAGGTATATATTAAAAATGAAATATGCAGAATTAGGAAATACAGGAATACAGGTTTCAAGAATCTGTGTGGGTGGAATGTCCTTTGGCAGAGCAAGCGAAGATTTTCATCTATGGACATTAGATCAGGAGCATACAACAGCGATGATTGGCCATGCCCTGGAGCTTGGCGTCAATTTTATTGATACGGCCAATACTTATTCCCATGGTACCAGCGAGGAATATATTGGCTGTGCGCTGAAGGAACTGGGTGTAAAAAGAGAGCATGTGGTTCTGGCTTCCAAAGTTTATTTTAATGAAGGAAAGCTGTCAAAAGAAGCGATTACCAGAGAGATTGATGGAACCTTAAAGCGGCTTGATACCGATTATCTGGATCTTTATCAGATTCATCGATTTGATTATGATACACCTGTTGAAGAGACTATGGAGGCCCTGGACGCGTTAATAAAGGCGGGAAAAGTCCGCGCAATCGGGGCGTCAGCCATGTATGGCTACCAGTTCCATAACATGCAGGTGACAGCTGAGAAAAATGGGTGGACACTTTTTTCAACGATGCAGAATCACTATAACCTTTTATACCGGGAGGATGAAAGAGAGTTAATTCCGATCTGTGAGCAGTACCATGTGGCAAGAATTCCATATAGCCCGCTCGCGGGCGGGCACCTGGCGCATACTGGCTGGACCACTGGATCAAAACGCAGCCAGACGGACCGGACACTGCGCAAAAAATATGACCAGGCCATGGATCAGGATCTCCTGATTATCGAAAGAGTGGATCAGCTTGCTCAGAAATATGGCGTTTCTATGACGCAGATTGCCCTTGCATGGCAATATAAAAAAGGTGTGACGGCGCCAATCGTAGGAGCTACCAGTGTTCCGCATTTTGATGACGCGGTAAAAGCTGTTGACTTTACCATTACAGATGAGGATGTATCTTATCTGGAAGAATTGTATATGAGACATAAAGTTGTGGGGGCACTTCCGGAAGAATAGTTTAATGAGAGGCAGGAAAGGATCAGGGCTGTAAAAAAACATTTTTACAGCCCCAGGATAGCCTCTTTCTCTGTCTACGCTGCCTTGTCCCGGCTTATATAATATCTGATCAAACGATTCAACGTTTGGTTTAACTGCGCAATTATCTTATGTAGTTTTTCATTTTCTTTTAAAATCTTTAAATACTCCATTTCCATAAATCGTAGTTTTTCAGCCTCATTCATATGGAAAAACCTCCTTAATACTTTATTCCTGTAAACACTATAATTCGTTTCCTTATTTTTAGAAAGTAAAATCGGCCGCATAAATCGACAATCTTTTTTTCCTGTACCGTCGTTTTGTACGGCCGCGTTAATTAAAAATTACGTGTTATAATTCTCGAACAATTCTCTATCATTTCGAGAACAATCATGCGATACAATTCAGCCATCAAGTGAGAAATCTCAGAAAATAAGAATGGAGGGAAAACCAGCAGCCCGGTTACAGTGAGGGTCCAGGATAGAACCGGCATATTTTAAATCGGATCAGGAATATCTGTTTTTACTGGAAGGGAAGAATTATGTGCTTTATCAACCGGAAAACGGGACATTTATAAAGCAGGCGGGGAAGAAATACCAGCATACCTATATCGAGGCGCTTACAGAGGAGTTTTGGGGGATTAATTTTAACAATTCTCAAACAAAAGGTATGGTATACTCTAGGTAGAAATGATGTCTATACAAGATGGAAGGAGATGCCGCTATGGTCCATATCTTAATCGTGGAGGATGATTCTGAACTGAATCGCTTTGTATGCTCCTATTTAAATAACAGTGGTTTTATGGCTAAGGGATGTTTAAACGCCCAGGATGCTTACAATGAAATGTATAATACTCTGTATGATCTGATTATATCGGATATTATGATGCCGGAGATTGACGGTTTTGAATTTGCCCGGACTGTCCGTCAGGTAAATAAGACGATTCCGATCCTGTTTATGTCTGCTAAGGACGACTTAAGCTCCAAACAAAAAGGATTTCAGTTTGGGATTGATGATTATATGGTAAAGCCCATTGAGGTCGAGGAACTGCTGCTGCGTGTGCGCGCCCTGCTCCGCCGGGCCAATATAGAGGTGGAAAGAAAGATAGCCATTGGCAACCTGACCATGGATGCGGATGCAGTGACAGCAGTTGTAGACGGAACGGAGCTTCCGGTTACGACAAGGGAGTTCAACATTCTGTACAAACTGCTGTCTTATCCCAATAAGACATTTTCCAGAGGACAGCTGATGGATGAGTTCTGGGGATTGGAGAGCGACATTGGGCTGCGGGCGGTTGATGTATATATTACGGGAATTCGAAAAAAGTTTTCCGCATGTGACGGCTTTATGCTGAAAACGGTCCGTGGACTTGGATATAAGGCGGTGCTGTAATGAGAGAACGGCCTGCCGAGTTAAGCTATAAAAGAAGCTTGTTTTCCATAAAGTCATATATTTTCTATTTCCTGATTATCACGTCTGCCATCACCTGCTGTCTGCTGCTATTTTTGAACCATCTTGAACTGGACTATGGAAGTGTCCGGGAAAGCGCCAAATTGACAGCCATGAACGTACTGCTGATTAGCCTGATTATGACGGTTTTAGATGGGATTTATCGTAAAATAACGCTTGAGTATCCGATGAAACGTATCTTAAAAGCTTCTCAGAAGCTGATAGCAGGTGACTTCTCCGTCCGGGTTCCCCTTGCCCACGACTTTGACAATACCAATGAACTGGATGTTTTAATTGAAAATTTTAATCGTATTGCTGAAGAACTGTCCGGAGTGGAAACGCTTCGTACGGATTTCGTCTCCAATGTATCCCATGAAATAAAGACTCCGCTGTCAGTCATTCAAAATTACGCCTCATTACTGCAAAATGCAGAGCTTTCAGAAGATAAAAAGGAAGAGTATACAGAGGCCATTGTGGATGCATGCCGTAGACTGACCGGGCTCATCACCAACATTTTAAAGCTTAATAAGCTGGAAAATCAGCAGATTTTTCCGGAGTCAAAAGAGTTTGATATTGATACGCAGCTGTCGGAGTGTATCATACGTCTCGATGATGTGCTGGAACGAAAAGATCTGGAGGCGGAGATTGATTTAGAGGAACGGGTAAAGGTAAAATCCGACAGGGAGCTGCTTGAGCTGGTCTGGAATAATCTTTTGTCGAATGCGATTAAATTTACACCGCCTGGCGGAAAAATCACGGTCAGCTTGAAAACAGATGAGACAATGGCGGTGATAAAAATATCAGATACAGGCTGCGGAATCAGCAGCGAGGTGGGAAAACGCATTTTTGAAAAGTTCTACCAGGGGGACAGTTCCCATGCTACACAGGGAAATGGCCTGGGGCTTGCACTGGTAAAAAGAGTGGTGGATATTGTTGGAGGCGATATATCTATAGAGAGCCGGCTGGGAGAGGGCAGCACATTCACCGTGCGGCTGAAAAGAGTTCTGGCTGAGGAACCGAGACAGCATCTGGTTCCCGGAAAATGATTACTATACAGGACTGGAGGTTGATTTTTATGGAAGAGAACGAAAAAAATTTTACGTATACTTACTCCGCTGGAGAACAGGAGGAAATTAAAAAAATACGCCAGAAATATCTTCGGCCGGAAGAAAATAAGATGGAGCAGCTGAGAAAGCTGGACGAAAGCGCTTCAAAGAAGGGGATGGCAGTATCGCTGGTTATGGGAACGATCAGCGCACTTGTTCTTGGTATCGGCATGTGCTGCACAATGGTCTGGGCAGATACCTTGTTTATACCTGGCATCGGTATCGGAATCCTGGGTATGGCAGGAATTGGGTTGACATTTCCTCTGTACCGGAGAATTACGAAAAAGCAGCGGGAGAAGCTGGCGCCTAAGATTATGGAGCTTACGGATGAACTGATGAAGTAAAAGGCGAACGTATAATAAATCAAGGAATATAAAAGGGTATGGATATGAAGAATATGGATTTATCACAAGGCAATATCAGAAAACTGGTGGTACAGACTGCAATCCCCATGGTTGTCGCACAGTTTGTCAGCATGCTTTACAATATTGTTGACCGGATTTTCGTGGGAAGGATACCGGAAATTGGAGCAGTCGCCCTGGGCGGCATCGGGATCTATCTGCCGATTAATATTATATTTATGGCAGTCAGCCTGCTGTTTGGAGGAGGGGGAGCGCCCCAGGCTGCCATTGCCCTGGGGGCCGGAGACAGGAAAAAGGCAGAAAAATATCTTGGCTGCTGTTTTCTTCCTCTGATTCTGTCGGGCCTGGCCTTTGGTTTGTGTCTGTTTTTGTTTGGAAAACAGATTTTACCCTGGTTTGGCGCGACCGGGGCAAACCTTCCCTATGCGGTCCAATATGTCAAGATTATCTGCCTTGGGATTCCCTTTTCCATGGTGATAACGGGTATGAATATTTTTATCAATACCCAGGGGAAAACACTTGTTGGTATGATTTCCGTTATAATCGGTGCGGTGATTAATATTGTATTAGATGCCGTGTTTATTCTGATCCTGGATATGGGAGTCGCTGGAGCTGCGTGGGCTACCGTGGCAGGTCAGGCGGTATCCGCAGCCTGGGTGATCGGCTATCTGATATCCTCACATTCGATGATTCGCCTGAGAAAATGCAGCCTGATTCCTGATAAACAGACGCTTGGCAGTATTGTGACATTAGGGATTTCTAATTTTATTACAACCGGAGCAGAAAGTCTTGTCAATATTATTTTAAATCATTCTCTGAGAAAATATGGTGCGGCTGCGCTTACCGGGTATGCCATTGATGGTGCGACGCTTGCGATCTCGGTTGGAACGATTGTCACTGCGACCTCGTCCTTTATAAGGCAGCCGGTCAATGGCTTTTGCCAGGGCCTGCAGCCGGTCATAAGCTATAATTACGGTGCAGGGAAGCAAGAGCGGGTCCGGCAGGCCATTAAGTGTTCTATTCTTATTACGACCGCTTACGCTGCGGTTCTTTGGTTATTTCTAATGGCTGTACCCGGAAGCTTTTCCCGGATGTTTACAGAGAGCGGGGAGGTGATCGCCGTCTCCAGAAATCTGATTCGTATTTATGTTTTTGGCATGTTGTATTCCGGTGTTCAGTCTACTCTGATTCAGTCCTTTATTGCCAGAGGAATGAAAAAACAATCCCTGCTTGTATCAGCGTTCAGTAAATGTTTGTATATACCATTTCTTTTGATTCTTCCGATATTGGTAAAACCGGTTTACCGTTTGCTGGCAATCTATGGAGCGCAGGCAATCACGGATGTAATAGGGGTGTTGTTTATTGTAATACTCTACAGACGGGAACAAAAAAAAGAGAGATACTTGCATTCGATGTGTTAGCTCTATTTCCTGGAAATATACACCGTGTCATATTGCTTTAAGTTTACTGCATGATATAGTAAATCACTTGGCGCTATAAATAAAGCCGGAACTTCTACGTCGATACCTGCGCATTCTAAAATATGTTCAATTGTGTCGAGAAATCTCTTTACACGATTTAGAGTAGAATTTAACTCGTCCGCTGTTAAGAGGCAGGTATCATAAAAACAGTCTGATTCCTCCATGACGTAAAACAGATCATGAGCCGCATTTTCCAGATTGAAATAAGGCTTGGGAGACATATCACTGTCATCTCCTGCAGACAGAAAAGCCGGATTATTTACGAGATCAGCCAGCCGGATCTTATTCATGCAAACTGACTGAAGCAGTTCATCCTCCAGTTTAATTTTGTAGTCATCTCCACAATCGAGATAACACTGATAGACGAGCTGGGAACACACCATGACAGGAGACGGATTCTTTTTATGAATCAGTATGTTCAAAAGCTTATCAAGCTCTGCACAGGCCTGGTTCAGAACCGCCATTTTACACTTATGTGCGTGTTCAATTTCGGAATGCTGCTGGGAGATTTAACGAACTGGACGTGTGAAAGCCTTGTCCAGCCATGGTTTCCTTTTGCTTTGCGGGCAGGAACGGTTATTTATTATGGCTGCTCCGCACCACTGCTGCTGGTTTTTGCAGCTTATATTATTGAGTATCTGTCGCCGAGAGTCGTTGTTCCCAAATGGGCGTGGAATCTGGCTTGTGCTCTTACCGGCGTACAGTTGTCATTCAGTGTGCTGTCTTTATGGACCGGAACTTACTTTACATTTACCCAGGACAATTACTATATGAGGGGAAACGGGTTCTGGCTGTCCCAGCTGATTCCATTTTTCATCTATACCATTAATGTAGCGATGATCTTGCGGTACAGACGTTTTATGCAGAAAAAGGACGTATCATTTCTGCTGTCCTATGTGGCCGTACTTTTGATTTCCGAAGCAGTGCAGATGATGAATTACGGTATTGCACTGATGAATACAGGCACTACACTGGTGCTTTTGCTTGTTTTTATCAATATACAGCTGGAGAGGGAACTGGTCATCAGCCGACAGGAAGCAGAGTTGGCAGCATCCCGAATAGATATCATGCTAAGTCAGATCCAGCCTCATTTTCTATATAATACTTTGACGACAATACGACAGCTCTGTGAAGCGGACCCAATGGCTGCCAAGGAAGCTATAAGGGATTTCTCACATTTTTTGCGCGCCAATATGAGTTCTCTGACCAATAAATCGCCGATTCCCTTTGCCCAGGAACTGACTCACGTGAAACATTATCTCAATCTGGAAAAGCAGCGGTTTCAGGAACGGTTGAATGTGGTCTATGACATTCGGACGGAAAATTTTGCAATTCCCCCGCTGACGCTGCAGCCAATTGTGGAAAATGCGGTGCGGCATGGAATTATGATGCGAGAAGAGGGCGGTACAGTGGCCATCTGTACCAGTGAAACAGAGTTTTCCTATATTGTGACGATACATGATGATGGAATCGGTTTCGACACCGAAGCTCCCTTGTCTGGTGACAGGTCACATATGGGGATTGCCAATGTACAAAACAGGCTGCAGACGATGTGCGGAGGGACATTAAAGATAGAAAGTATTCCTGGAACAGGAACTACGGTGACTTTTACCATTTAAAGGGAGGAGAAGTATCATGCGCTTTTTAGCGGTGGATGATGAGCCTATGGCGTTTAAGGATATAGTTGATGCGCTTCGGGAGGCAGTGCCCGGATGTGAAGTGGCGGCTTTTTCCAAAGTGAGTGAAACATTGGAATATGTGCGGTATTCGGCTGTTGATGCGGCTTTTTTGGATATCGAACTGGGGCATTCGACAGGTCTTGTTTTGGCAAAGGATCTTAAAGATATACAACCAGATATCCATATTATTTTTGTGACCAGTTTCCAGCAGTACGCATATGAGGCCATACAGCTTCATGCCACGGGATATCTGATGAAACCCGCTCTCACAGCCGATATATTGCGGGAGTTGACTTTCCTCTACGGCAGCAGAGCTGTACAAAAGAGAATTCAGGTACAGACCTTTGGCGGATTTCAGGTTTTTGTAGACGGAATCCCTCTTGTCTTTTCCCGAGCAAAATCAAAAGAACTTTTGGCTTATCTGGTAAAGCGGCATGGCAATGCGGTTACGACTCCGCAGGCATGTGCCTTGCTGTGGGAAGATAACCCATATAACAGGAAGCAGAAAAATTACTATCAGGTGGTACTCCTGGATTTACGCATGACCTTAAGCAGAGCAGGGATTGAGGATATCATAGTGCACAGCCGCAACAGCCTTGCCGTTGATATTACCCGGTTTGACTGTGACAGCTATCAATTTCTGGATGGTGATCCCCGCGCTGTCAACAGTTACCACCACGATTATCTCTGTGATTACAGCTGGGCGGAAGACATGACTGGTCTGTTTGAAAAAAATTAAAAGGGGCCGCAGAGCCCCTTTTGGAGCGGTGGAAAAGGCTGAAGAACAGTTGGAGCTTCAGGCGTGGGACGATGAACAGGAGAGCCTCCTAATATATTCTACAGCAATGAGCATAAAGCTGTCTGTTTTATAGGAACCTATAAGACAGGCAGCTCTTTTGCTGCCATGAACAAGGAAAATATACCAGATTCGCATAGATAATCAAATGATATTCGTATTTACATTGCATGCATACGCAAAGAGTGATACAATAAAACTATACCCAACATGAGCAGGGTAAAGCTTTGGAGCAAATTTCGGCCTTTTAAGAAGTTATTTTATACTGGAGGACAGGGATGGAAAAAAACAATGAGCTGAATGAACTGATTTACGAATACTATAAATCGCGTATCCTCTTTGGTATATACAGGTACGGTGAACAATTGAAGTCAGTCCCCCAAATTTGTGCCTCATTCAGGCTGGCCAGGAATACCGTACAAATTGCGTTTAACAGGCTGGAAAAGGATGGCTATATAAAAACAGAAAAACGGAAAGTGGCCAGGGTTGCTTATCAGGGATCGGAGGAACTGTTCAGAGAAAATGTTGTAAGGTATTTTGCTCTGCGCAGGGAGGGAATTCTGGACGTTCAATTTAGTGGTAATCTCATGTTTTCATCAATATGGGAAAAGGGTATACAGAATATAAAACTGGGTATGCAAAATCCAACCGGGGAGGCGGATCCGGTGGGGAAAGCCGCATCAGAGTCAATCGGGCTGTATATTGACGTTCTGAATACATTTCATAATGAATTAATGCTTGGCCTTTTTTGGCAAAGCATGCGTTATATCAGCTATTTCTATCCCCCGAGAAATGACAGGAAGGCGAATTATGCAGCGGAAGATTTGTTATCCGTGGAGAAGGCAAAACGCCTGAAACAGGAAACAGATGCCTATTATTTGAACATCTATTTGGGTATTCTGGATTTTATTGAGACGAATCGTGAAACGTATCATCTGGAGCATGAGGCTCAGATTCCGTTTTCATGGGCAATTTACCGGCAGCGGCCGCAGATGCGTTATACGCTGGCCTCCACCATAATCCGTGAGATTCTATGGGAGGTTTACCCGGTTGGCAGCTATCTGCCCTCACTGCCCAGGACGGCGGAGCGGTATAACGTTTCTTTGATTACAGTACGCCGAACTCTGGAGGTACTGAATTTACTTGGGATAACTAAGACTTATATGGGAGTTGGAACAAAGGTCTGTCTGGAATCCGTTGATATGGATATTATGGGCAGGTCTGAAATCCGGGAAAACCTGCGCCTTCATGGCGAGGCTATGCAGATACTGGCTTTGACGGTTCGCAGCGTGACTCACTATACATTGGAATCGGCTAAGGGAGAGAGGAAGGAGAAACTGCTGCAAACCATAAGTATGCTGCGTGATAAAAACAACAGCATACTTTGCATTGATGTTCTTATGAATTTCATCTCCAGTGAATGCCCCTCAGCATCGATACGGGAAATCTATGAAAAATTGAGGGAACTTGTGGCATGGGGGTACATTTTTTCTGCTGTCCTGATGGGAACCGGGCAGCCAGAAGTTCATTTGCATGATTTCATCTGCCAGTTAGAAAATGCTTTGCAAGCTGACAATTCAGGATTATTTGCAGACCTGTGGCAGTCGTTTATAGAGGAGAGGCTGAATTACTTCTATAAAAAGTTCCCTTTGTGGAATGCCTCACGGGACGCCGTGGCTGCAGAGCGGGATACTTTGGAGTGAAACAAAATGATCACCAGGAGGGAATTATGCTGGAACATATACGGAATATGAAATTAAGGGCCAGGCTGTTATTATCGTATGCAGTGATTATCGTTATATGCCTGGCGGCAAGTATCGCGGCGCTGTTTATGCTGAATAAAATCGGTAATAACCTGTCTTCCTTCTACAACAATAATTATACCGCTACGGTTAACGTGTGGATCGCGAAGCGGGAGATGCAGGCTGCGCGGTCGGATATTCTGAATGCCATATTAGATTTGGACATGGACGATACGAACGAAAATGTAGCAAAAGCAAACAGCCATCTTGGAAATATGCGTGCGGCCTTCCCTGTAATCCGAAAGTCATTCAAGGGAGATATCGCACTCGTGGATCAGGTTGATTCGCTGTTAGAGCAGGCTGTCGTATATCGTGACCGGGTATTTGAACTGATTGATTCAGAGAAACGTGCGGAAGCCTATCAGGTGATGAAATTAAATTATATTCCGCTTCTGAACCAGATGTCGGATACTCTTCAGATGATAGCAGATGCAGCTGGCCAGAATGCAAAGCTTATGGTGGCGGAGGGGGAGCACGCGCAGACCGCTGCAATTGTCATAGTGATTATAATCATGGTTTTAAGTATCGTGTCAGCATTATTGTTTGGACTTTATATTTCCAATGGTATACGCAGGCCTGTAAATGAAATCGAGCTTGCTGCCCAAAAGCTGGCCGTGGGAGAGTTGGATGGAGCATTTGTTGCCTATACTTCAGAAGACGAACTGGGGAAGATGTCGGACAGCATACGCGATCTGATCAGCTACCAGAAGACGATCATCGAGGATATCAGTGGTATACTTGGCTCCATGGCGGAAGGGGATTTTAATGTCCAATCAAAAGTGAAAGAATACTACAGAGGGCAGTATAACCGTATCTTAATTTCCATGAGGGGGCTTCGCGATAACCTTAACCGTATCCTTTTGCAGATGGGCCATTCGGCAAAACAGGTAGCAGATGGAAGCAAACAGGTATCTGCGGGAGCGCAGGCACTTGCCCAGGGGGCGGCAGAGCAGGCCGGTTCGGTGGAAGAACTTGCAGCAGTCGTACATAATGTATCTGATCGTGTAAGCGAAACAGCGGAAAATGCAAGCGGTGCGCGTGCCCAGACGGAACAGGCAGGTGTACAGGTTTTCATGAGCAGTAAAAAGATGCAGGAAATGATTGAAGCCATGAATGTAATCAGCGAAAAGTCCAGTCAGATTCATCATATTATAAAGACAATTGAGGACATTGCATTTCAAACAAATATTCTGGCTTTAAATGCTTCGGTGGAAGCTGCAAGGGCAGGTGAGGCTGGGGCGGGATTTGCAGTCGTTGCAAGAGAAATTCGCGATCTGGCGGACCGGACATCGAAAGCATCTAAAAATACAACGGTATTAATTAAGGAATCAGCTGCTGCGGTTGAAGAAGGAGAAAAAACAGCCTGCGAAGCAGCTGGTTCACTGATGCAGGTCGTGGAAAGTACAAAGCAGGTGGTAATGACAGTGGACAAGATAGCAGCCGCAGCAAATTATCAAAGGGAAGCTATTTCACATATTACAACAGAAGTGGGACAGATATCGGATGTAGTGCAGAGCAACACCGCAACTTCAGAAGAATTGGCTGCTGCCAGTGAAGAACTTTCCTCACAGGCGCAGGTACTGGAAGAGTTGGTAAGCCAGTTTGAACTGTATGAATAAACCGTTTCTTTTCCCCATATGACGGGCTGAAGAAATACGATGAAGTGTATCTGGACTGACGGAGCATTTCAGGGGAATGGAGGAGGTTATGAAAAGAGGTAACAAGAACCGGGCGATAGCTATTATTATAGCGACATTGGTCGTTTTATCGCTTGCGGTCTGTGTCTACATGAAACAACTTACCAAAACAACGGATGCTTCGGTTGTCGCTTCGATGCAGGAATTATCCAGGCACGATATGCAGAATATTCAAAGCGAATTGGAAAATTCGTGGGACTCCCTGTCTGCCGTCTACACCAGAACGATGACTAGCCAATGCGCGAGTATACAGGATGTTTGCAGACGTTTAAATTTAGAGCAGATTTCAAATATATTTAATACAATTTATTTGGTGGATTCTGATGGAAACACCTACTCCAGCTCGAATGTGATAAAAAATGAAAAGGAAAAAGAGTTCGTGTCGCCTCTGCTTTTCGATCAAGATAAAATTGTCATGCGCTATGACAATTTGGACATTTTGGAAACGTTCACAGAAAGTCTCGTCTATGGCGTTCAGGGGGAGCCCTTTGAGGTGGCTGGGATTCAGTTTATCGGGATCATCGGCTTTTCAAAGATCAGCCTGATGGAGGATCGCCTAAAAATAGACAGCTTTGATGGGCGGGGATATACCGGAATCATTGACATAGACGGAAATTACGTTGTCAACCGGGACCGCAGCGCAGGAATAGGGAAAATAGACAACTATTTTGAACAGCTGCAGAATCGTGCTGGTCTTTCGAAAAAGGAAGTTTCAGATATTATCACCCGAATAGGGCAGGGAGAGGAGTTCCTGCTGCACTTCAATTATATTGATCAGGGAGCGCAGGTGGTATCCTTTATCCCAATGCCCGGTACGACATGGAGTATCGTACTGACGGTTCCTCGGGAAGTGTTCCGTGAACAGACTCAGCAGTTTATACTCATGACAGTTGTGATGCTTGTGGTCGTTGTGATGGTACTGTGCTTAATGATGTTTGTTATTGTCCGTATCTCCCTGATTTCCGCGACGGCAAGAGCGGAAGCAAAATCCCGTGGGGAGTTCCTTTCAAATATGAGCCACGAGATCCGCACACCGCTCAACGGAATCATCGGTCTGATCCATCTGATGCAGCAGAACATTGGAGATACTGAACGGATGACAGGATATCTTAGAAAAATTGATTCAACTGCGAAATACCTGCTCTCACTTGTCAACGACATTCTGGATATGTCAAAACTTCAATCTGACAAAATGGTATTGGTGCCAAAGCCGTTTTCTGTTAATGAGCTGGTTTCTACGACGGAATCCCTGATGCGCAGTCCTATGGAAGATAAGGGGATTGACTTCCGGGTAGAAACCGACATTATCTGTTCCGGCCTTGTTGGAGACGATATAAGGATTGAACAGATCCTCGTCAATATTCTGGGAAATGCGGTTAAATTTACACCGGAGGGCGGCCGTGTCACTATGCGGGTATTCCAGTCAGCGGAAGCCGGAGGAATATTGACGACCTATCAGGTAGAAGACACCGGCTGCGGCATGAGCGAAGAGTTTCAGCAAAAGATATTTGATCCGTTTAGCCAGGAACGCAGTGGTATTTCCCAGGGCAGACAGGGGACTGGTCTTGGCATGTCCATCAGTTCGCTGCTGGCGAAGCAAATGGGAGGAACACTGGCCGTGGCAAGCCGGCCTGGCGAAGGAAGCTGCTTTACCTTTACTTTGATGTCAGAGACTGCCCCTGAAGATTTTGCTGGTGTTGCTGTGGCGGATCACGCACATCAAGACCAGGAAAGAGAGAAAAAACCACATATTCTGGTAGCCGAGGATAATGATTTAAATGCGGAAATCCTTATGGAAATCCTGGATACGTCTGGATTTACCGCAGTCCGGGCTTCGGATGGGGGCGAGGCAGTTGAAATGTTTGAAAAATCCCAGCCATATGAGTTTGATATTATCCTGATGGATGTGCAAATGCCTGTGCGAAACGGCTATGAGGCGACAAAGCTCATCCGCAGGCTAAATCGTCCAGACGCAAAGACAGTTATTATTTATGCCTGTACAGCCAATACATTTAGAGAAGATCAGGTCAAGGCGAGGGAAATTGGAATGGACGGCTTCATTGCAAAACCAATCGACGTAAACAAGCTGATGCAGAAGCTTGGATTAGGAAAAAGAGGGGAGAAGAGATGAAACATTGGAGACGGATTGCCGCGGGGGGAATACTCTTTGTTATGCTTATGGGGATACTTACCGGTTGCAAAACACAGGAGGCAGAAAAGAGGCAGATTACACTGAAAGTAAAGCTTCCGCCACTGACGGTGGCCAATGCCGACACGGGCATTACTGATTCCTATGAAGTATTAAACAGGGCAGGCGAGGCATTCGCCGCCCAGTACACAGATTACGATGTCAAAGTGGAGGTTGTAAAGTTCGGCTACACGGAGGAGGATGAATATATTACCGGCTGCTTTGATACGGATGATGCAGTGGACATTCTGCTTGAAGGCTATTTTAACATGGCAGGATATATTCATACGGGCCGCGTGGTGCCGCTGGACGACATTATCACGGAGGGAATGCGGGCAGATGTTGATGATGCGCTCTGGAAGATGAGCCAGGCAGACGGTAAGACGTATATGCTGCCTTATTACAGCCTTCAAAATACGCTGATTTATAACAAGGATCTGTTCCGTCAATGCGGACTGGCAGAGTATATTGGAGTGGATGGCGCGATACAGAGCTGGACGCCGGAGGAATGGGAGCACATCCTGTCCACATTGGCTGCTAATCTGCCTGATATGACCTATCCCATGCTGATGTACGCCAAGAACGACCAGGGAGACACGCATATCATGACTTTACTGCGTAGCAAGGGTAGTCACTTCTTTGACGAAAATGGCCGTTTTAATCTCAATACGGAAGAGGGAATTGCCGCTCTGCAGTGGATTGCGGATTCCTATAAAAAGGGCTATTTTCCAGCCGGCTGTGAGAATCTGGAGATTGTTGACTGCAGCGATCTGTTTACCAATAACCAGCTTGCCATATACATGGCAAACAGCGCCACGCTGCCCAGTATGGACATGAGCTTGACAGGAACGGCCAATTTCCCCAGTCCGGATGGGAAAGGATATAATACATCGTTTGTCACCGGCTTCGAGATTTTTGACAATGGCGACACGGACAAGGTCCAGGCCGCCAAGGATTTCCTGCGTTATTTCATGTCTGATGAGGAACTCATGAATTACGCACAGATTGGAATCCCTGCCAGCAACGCCACTGCAGAACGTGTGAGCAAGCACATTTTTATGCAGGAGGCCTATACTGCGAACACAGCCAACACGGTGGATTTCACCGCCAACAACCCAAACTGGCGCGGTGTGCGCGACGTATTCTACACGCATATCCACAAGCTGCTTGCCGGGACCATAACGCCCGAGGAGGCAGCCGAGGCGCTTGATGCGGATTGTAATGCGGCGATTGAGACAGGATGGAAGAACAGTAAACTGCACGAATAAGATTTTGGGAAGATTAGAACTTCTTTGAGAATACCGCAATCATGCCTGTATTCCACTGATTATAGAAAATATTGAAAAAAGGAAGAAGCGAAAAACCTGAGGTCTTTCGCTTCTTTTTCAACCGTTATGAAACAGGGAAGCTGCACAGTAGACGAGTAAAATTGCCATAACTGTATTTACCAGCCTTGTGTGTTTCGAGAAGAACTTACAGAATGCGGCTCCAAACAGTGCCCATACAAAAGATCCGGAGGCGCCGATGAGGGAAAGCAGAATCGTAAATCCGGTCAAACCCTGGATCGAATGACAGGATGGCAGGATATAGAGCGACATAGCCGTGATTGCATAGATATAGATTTTTGGATTGGCAAATTGCAGTATCATGCCGGAAATAAAACTGGCCTCCTTTCCGCCGTCTGTATGTAAATCCGCAGAACTTTTCCAGACCTTCCATGCGAGATACAGCATATAAGCGGCGCCCAGAATCTGCATGCCTGTTTTTACTCTGGGGAGATACGAATAGAGCGTTGCACTGAATGCAGTACAGACAGCCATGACTACGCTGAATCCGGCCAGTATACCGAGATTAAACCGAATGCTCCGGCGAAATCCCAGCCGTATGGCGTTGCTCATGGAAAGCAGATTGTTGGCACCTGGCGTATAGGCGGTTATAAAACAGTAGATTAGAAAATCATATAAATGGAACATCTCACTCCTTCTTTCTTTTAGAGCCTATTTGAATAGTGATAAATACCCGCTTATGAAAATCACAAGCACAATAACCGGCAGGACGCAGCTTATGTATTTCCTGGCAAAGCCAGGGTATGGCAGGCCTTTTCCAATGGAGGCTTCTTTGAAAAATTGATTCCAGCCCCAGCCATAACGCCGGGTGCAGAACAAAAGGAATACCAGACTTCCCAGTGGAAGCAGGTTATTGCTTAAAATGAAATCCTCCAAATCAAGAATACTGGTTCCCTCCCCCAGCGGCTGAAAGCCTTTCCAGATATTGAAACCGAAAATGCATGGCAGGGACAGCAGCAGAAGCAGTATAAGGTTGACGGAAACTGATTTTTTTCGGCTGCATCCGGTCAGATCCATCCCGTAAGTAACAATATTTTCGATCACCGCGATAACGGTGGAAATGGCAGCAAACACCATGAAGAGGAAAAAGAGGCTGCCCCAGAGACGACCGCCGCTCATGACATTAAAAATATTCGGCAGGGTAATGAACAGGAGATTTGGTCCGCTGTCCGGCGCTACCCCAAAGCTGAAGCAGGCCGGAAAGATAATCAACCCCGCCAGAAGTGCGACCGCGGTGTCCAGGATCCCCATGTAAAGGGCATCGCTGGTTAGGGAATGGCTCTTGTCGATGCGGCTTCCAAATACGGACAGTGTGCCGATTCCGATGCTGAGTGTAAAAAAAGCCTGCCCCATAGCTGCAAAGATACATTCCTGTACTCCAATTCTCTGTATGGTTCCAAAGTCAGGATACAGGTAATAACGCAGCCCTGTTTCCGCATTGGGAAGCATGACGGACTTGACGGCCAGAATGAGCAGAAGGCAAAAAAGAAGCGACATCATGATTTTTGTGACACGCTCCACTCCCTTTTGCAGACCGACAGCGCAAATACCGAACGAGAGAACAATTACAAAAAAGGAACAGAGAATCATGGATAGCGGGCTGCTTAGTAAATTGGAGAATACATGGCCAATCTCATCTGAGGTGAGTCCCTGAAAATCCCCCTTCACCATCTTGAAAAAGTAATAGAGCAGCCAGCCGCTGATTACCGTATAAAACATCATGAGCAGATAGTTCCCAATGATGGTTGCATACTTAAATAAGTGCCATTTTGTGCCCTTGGGTTCCAGAATATTGAAGGACTGCGCGGTACTGCGCTGACTGGCTCTGCCTACCGCAAATTCCATTACGACAACCGGCAGGCCCAGTATGACCAGGAAAATCAAATAAATGATAACAAAGGATGCCCCTCCATACTTTCCTGTAATATAAGGAAAACGCCAGATATTTCCAAGACCGATAGAGCAGGCCGCTGTGATTAAAATAAATCCCAGACGCGATGAGAAATGTTCTCGTTTCATAATTAGAATGATTCCTTTCCTATTTACAAACTGATAGTAAAATAGTATAATGATACAAAATGATTAATATATTGCACTAGTGTGATATAATAGTACATCTTGTGCGATATATTGTCAATAGAAAGGAGCGATATTTTTGGATTCGATGAATACAATCGTTGCTAAAAATATGAAACGGCTGCGGGAAGAAAACAAATTAAGTATGGATGAGCTTGCAAAGCTTAGCGGCGTCAGCAAGAGTATGCTTGCTCAGATTGAGCGCGGAGATGGAAATCCGACGATATCTACACTATGGAAAATTTCAAATGGAATGAAGGTGCCTTTTGACGCCCTGACAGTCCGTCCCAAGAGTCTTTATGAAATTGTGAAAACCTCAGAGATTCAGCCGCTGCTGGAAGACGGCGGAAAGGTGAAAAACTACTCTCTTTTTCCAGACGATGAGAACCGGAGATTTGCCGTGTATTATCTGGAGCTGGACAGGGAGAGTTATTGGGAGTCGGAACCTCATCTAAAGGGAACAACCGAATTTATCACGATCTTTGCGGGGAAAATTGAAATTTGTGCCGATGGTCATAAGTTTGAAGTTGAGAAAGGCGAAAGCATCCGCTTTAAGGCCGATACCGTACATTCCTATAAGAATATAGGAGATGAACAGGTGATTTTGCATATGATTTTGTATAATCCGTAACTGGATGACCGTGCCGTTGACAGATGCACCGAATAGAAAAATACAGGAGAGCTGATCGGGAAAGAAGAATCATTATTACATTAAAACTTCTGGCTTTGAGGTACAATTCTCAATAGTCATGAGAATCCGTTTTTTTTGTCGTTCTGCCCTTTATTTTGAGGACAGACATGGTGCAAGGTTTGAGTTCTTTATGGATAGGCATACCTAGGTTCGAAACTTTTTGAACCTGGGTATAATTTATGGAGAAAATAATATTATGGATGATGTTCAGGATAATCAGATGGCAGAGCATAAATAAACATCATTGTATTTTTGTACAATATGAATTAATATAATACGGAAGAGGGTAACCAGCTATGAGGAGGTGTTTATCTTGAATCCATATATTTTGTTTTATATTACAGGCATAAAAAACATTGCCATTAGCGGTGAGAATCATTCATTTCCTGTTGAAAACCAGGGTTCTATTGTTTCAATCGATGTTTTGATGAAAAAATATTGTTTAGAGGGTATAAAAGTATGGTTTTCCGAAGATACATTCATTGATCAGGTGATGAAAGAGAACGCTTATCAGTTGGTGGAGTTGTTTTTAATAAATATCATCGGAAAACTGAATGCAGTGGTTGACAAATTTACAATTCAGGAAAATCAAATCTATAATCCAAACGAAGTGAATAAAGATGGGATTTTCACTGCAAGAACAACCATTGGTATTGAATGCAGTACTTTGGCAATTCCCATATATTCAATTGAGCAATTTTCCAAAATATTCTCTGGTATCCCCTCCGATTCTGAAAAGAGAGACAGACTCCTGGTATTCAGCAGCATAATGAAGATCGAGAATATAGCAATTCGTTACCTGATACAATACGAGTTTCTTATGTCCTTGGTATCGGCCAGGCACAGGCAGAAGGACGTAACGGACTATATTAATCGAATATTTAATCCATCCGATCCTACTCATACAATTGGCTTTCATCAGACTCGACGCCCCGGGAAAACATTTAGCGAAGATGATATTACCTATCTTAGAAACATACTTGCACATAATGATTCGAATGCAATTCCAGAAAAAATTAATCAAATTATTTCTGGTATGAGTCAGGCAATTAATGAGGTGATTTTTTTCTGTTTAGATACAACTCCTTAACCTTACTACTGGCAAACTAAATCAGTCTGCGGGTGTGCCAGTACGCTGCTGACGGGCATATTCTTTGAGACCCGCCATATCCCCTTTTAAGTAGAGTTTTTCCACTTCCCGATTGTATCCCACGACAATTTCGCGGTGCTTCTCCATAAACTGCTGCAAAATATAATCTACTGCCGTTTCGCTTATGGAGATGGTACCTCCTTTATGGTTTGCATAGTGCAAAATCAAGGAGGTATTTGTTTTTATGACGGCATTTACCTGTGTTACTGTTTTATGTGCCCAAACCACCTCTTGAATCGGTATCACATTTGCATAACAGGGGCCATTGATACATTCGATGATATATTTCTCATCCATACGGCACCAGTCTCGCAGCTGTTCACCGCTTTCCCAGGTTTTTTTGAGCCGCTCCACCGTGGAATCCGGCTGCTGTGTGGTGTTGGCATATCTTCTAAGGCTTTTTACAAATATTTTTTCAGGGTCCTCCTTAATCTTGCAGCACAGTGCAGCAGATGAAAGGATTAAAATAATAGCGCTGAAGATTTCACCATACAATTTCATGTCTTCGGAGGTTATGCTGCTTCCTTTCGCCAATAATTGGGCGAAGCTAAATAAATCTAAGCAGAAAATGATAAACAAAGCGGCTCCAATGGCCAAGGTTAAGATCACCAGCATAATCATTTTTTTGTTATTTCTTTTCCAGTTTTCATACATTTGATTTCCTCCATAATCCATTTCGTTTTTTTATATTTATCTGCCGATTCCCCAGCCCACAGCCGCCAGGTGATATACCACATAGTTTCCCTTTAATATGTCCTGCTCCAGGTCGTTTGCTGTAATAAAGATAATCGCAGAATCGGATTTTTTCTGTATTTCCTGACAGATATCCCAGCCGGTGCCGTCTGGAAGATTCACGTCCAGGATCGACAAGTAATATTTGCTTCATGGAAAACTGCCCTTTCCTTATATTTATCATACAGTCCTGTCATAGTTTTAACATAAGGAAGAGCTGTATGTAAAGAATATGCCGTGAAAGGGTGCGGAAATGTAATGAATAGGAGAGGCGTGGAACAAGGGGCTGGAATATTCGCACGGATAATTTTGATATTGATTCAGGCATTGACTGCCGTGGTATGAAAAGTACAGTAAACACACGAATATTTATAGAATGATTACATCCCGGAGATTCTCCTACATGGAATCTTTATTCTGCCATGATGTAGAATGTAGGCAGCCAGAAAGGGGAAAACAATGGTAAGCTTCATCGAATCGCATTGCACTGCTCAGCAGCGTAATTCGGCTATTTTACAAAAACGAAGAGGTACTGTAAGGAGGTTCCAATCATGAAGACAATGGGTTTTATAAACAGCCATAAGGAAAATGAAAACAGGATTGCACTTCTTCCCTGCCATATGAATGAGCTGGGAAAGGAAGCCGCATACATGTTCTTTGAGCGGGGCTATGCAAGTAAGTTGGGAATACCCGATCAGGAGTATGAGAAAATGGGAGCCTCAATTTCTACCAGAGAGGAAATTCTGCAAAAATGTGATATTATCTGTGATCTTAAGGCCGGGGATGCGGAATATCTGGGTGAACTTAGGGAAGGAACCACAATTTTCGGGTGGGTTCACCCTCATGTGGATCCCGATATGAAGAAACTTCTGCTGGACAGGAAGCTAAGGGTATATGCCTGGGAAGAGATGCTGGAGAACAGTACCCAGATTTTTTACAGAAATAGTATTCTTGCAGGCGAGGCATCGGTCCTCCATGGCTGTTTAAGCTATGGAATCCTGATGGAAGGAAAAAGGGCGGCTATACTGGGACGGGGCAATACAGCCATGGGAGCGTATAAGATGCTTGTCTCAAATGCTGCATTGACTACTGTGTACGGACGCAGACAGGAACAACAGTTCAGGAAAGAAATGGAACAGTTTGATATCATCGTAAATGCTGTGTTGTGGGACCCGGAACGCAGGGATCATATCCTGTTCAGGGAAGACTTAAAAAAACTAAAAAAAGATGCACTTTTGATTGATGTAAGCTGCGATGAACATGGCGCCATTGAGACTTCCCGCCCGACGACAACGGATAATCCCATCTATAGGGAGGAGGGCGTTGCGCATTACTGCCTGGACCATTCCCCAAGCCTGTTTTACAGGAGTGCTTCCGAGTTTATTAGTGAAAAGGTATCATTATTCATAAAACCGCTTGTATGGGAAAGAGAGGACCGGGTGCTAGAGGGCTCAAGAGTGATCGACGGCGGGAAGGTGATTCTGAAGGAAAGCTGCCGTTAAGTGCGGCGGAATAGAAAGATGGATTACATTCATTGAAAGGAAAGGCGGATCATTATGGAGGCAACTGCGATTTCTCTGATTCCTCCCCTGATTGTTATATTGCTGGTTATTGCGACCAGAAGGGTGGTCATTTCCATATCTGCCGGTATTATTGCCGGCGCGTTTATTCTGTGTAACTTTCAGCCGGGAGAAACGGTTGAGGCTGTGGTGGGTTCGGCATCACGCATTTTCTATACGGCTGGAAACTGGAATACAGATAATATACTGTTGGTGCTCTTTATTCTGGGACTTGGTATGCTTACGGCATACATTGACAAAAATGGCGGGACCATCGGTTTCGCGAGGTGGGCTCAAAAGCGAGTGAAAAATGCAGCTATGGCCCAACTTTTAGCGGTTGTGCTGGGAATTATCATATTTATAGATGATTATTTTAATGCACTGACTGTGGGGGAGGTCTCCAGAAGTCTGACCGACCGTTATAAGGTCTCCAGGGAAAAACTGGCGTATATTATTGACTCTACCAGCGCGCCGGTGTGTTCGATCTGTCCGCTGTCCAGCTGGGGAGCCTATATTATTGCATTGTTTGCTGTTATATTGCCGGGGACAGCAGCACCGTTAAACCAGTTTATAGGGACGATTCCTTATAATTTTTATGCGATTTTTTCGCTGGCTGTCGTATTGATCAGCGCCATATGGAATATCAATCTTGGCAGAATGAATGATGCTTCATCCATTCAGTCAGACGTTAAGCCGTTAGATGACACCCACGAAAAGCATGCTTCCGATCTGGTTATGCCTATCAGTATACTCGTGGTTGTAAGTGTGGGGACCATGTATATAACGGGGCGCATTTTCTCCGGTTCCCGGAATATTTTTGAGATACTTCAGTATGCCTCCACTTATCTGTCATTGTGTGCGGGATGTGCCGCAGGTCTTGGATGGGCAGTTTACAGATACTGGCATTTTCATGGAAAGGAACTGTTTTCCACTGCGTTTTCCGGTATAAAAAAGGTTGCCGGAGCTACCACCGCCCTCCTGTTTGCCTGGGTGCTGATTGATATCATAGGTATGCTAGAGCCGGGAGCATACTTATCTGGCCTTCTGATTGAGTATCAAATTTCTTCCCAGCTGCTGCCGTGTTTACTGTTCCTTTTTTCAGCGGTGATGGCGCTGGCGACCGGTTTTTCCTGGGGAGTGTTCGGAATCATGCTTCCCATCAGTGTGCAGATGGCTTCCAGCCTCGGGGTGAGGGATACAATGCTTTACTGCTGCCTGGGGGCTGTGCTTTCGGGAGCTGTTTTCGGAGATCATTGTTCTCCTATATCAGATACGACCATACTGTCCAGTACGGGTGCGCAATGTGTTCATATTGACCATGTGGTATCCCAACTGCCCTATGCCATTTTTTCAGCAGCCGTAGCCGCGGCGGGCTTCCTGGTAATGGGCTTTACAGGCAGTCTTGGCGCGGCCTTCCTACTTCAGACCGGTATATTGGCCGTAGTCACACTTCTGTTCCTGACTAAGCGGAGACACAGGAGTTCTCTGTGGCTTTCCAGATCTGCTGTTGATTTGTAGATAATCAGGCGAAACGGAGGATGCAGTTTTTATTCTGCATCCTCCGTTCGTAATTTTATAGGAAACAATAGGACTGACAGGGAAATCTGTCTGTATTACCCGATTAATTCATCAATTTCCTTCCAGATGTCATTGATATCCTTTACAGATTCAAATCGTAGTTTTTTTAGCTTCAGTGCCTGGAAAGCTTGCGTATGACAAATCTGGTGGAAAGTATACTTACCATAACCAAGATGGATAATCATGAACTGAAACTGCGGAATGTGAAGATAGAACTGGGGGAGTTTATAGAAGAACAGCTGGAGATACTTCAGGGAATATCCGATCACAAGCGGCTGGTGTTTGAACGAGGTCACAGAGAAGTGACTGTATTGGCAGACCCGGAGTTATTAACCCGCATTTTCCGGAATATAATATCAAATTGTTCCAGATATGCAGAAACAAAAGTAGATATTCATCTGGAGCTACAGGAGAAGAGAGTGATTATGACCATTGAGGATGACGGAGCCGGGTTTACGGAGATGGATCTGCGGCATATCTTTGAACGGTTTTACCGGGGGGCCAGGCGGAGGCAGCGAATCGAGAAGCGCCTCTTCATGGTGCGGTATACAGGCTGTATTTTCCTTGCAGATGTTCAGAATGAAAAACTTTATAGGGACACGGAAACGGTTCAATAATGGGGCAGCGGAGTGATAACCAGAATCGTGAAAGTTATTAAAGAAGATCAGGCGGAAGTATTTCGTCTGGTCTTTTTGTGTAGTAGGAAATCTGGCAGTCTTCAGGCACTGGAGAAAATGCAATGATAATTTTAACAAAATTAAGTTGCTTTTTTTAAAATAGTGGTATATAATGTCCATATCACTGAACAGGTCAGTAACATGGATACAGAACAGGCTATAGAAAAATCAAAGGAGTATGAGATGGAAAATAAGCAAATCCTACAAATCTTAAAACACGAATTTGCCCCCGCACTTGGCTGTACAGAGCCTGTGGCGATTGCCTATGCTGCGGCAAAAGCGAGAAAAGTGCTGGGAAAGATGCCGGTGAGGGCAGTGGTGAACGTGAGCCGTAATATTTTAAAGAATGCCATGGGCGTTGGAATTCCCGGTACGGATATGGTCGGATTGGAGATGGCGGCGGCGCTGGGGATTATTGGCGGAGACAGTGACGCGGTGCTGGAGGTGCTTCAGAAGATCACCAAAAGCGATGTGGAGCGGGCTGAAGCATTTGCAAGGGAGCGTGTATCGGTTTCCTTAAAGGATACGCCGCAAAAGCTGTACATAGAAATAATCCTTGAAACAGCGGATGATTCTTCAAAGGTCGTGATAGAAGACAGCCATACCAATATTACAAAGATATTCCGGGGGGTGACCTCCATTTATGATAAAAACAGCTGTGAAGAGCTTCAGGAGGGAAAAGCTTCCGGGCAGGGGCTGACCGTGGAGAAGATATACCGGTTCGTCGTTTCAGAGGAAGTCAGTAAATTTGAGTTCATGGAGGAATGCATCCGCATGAACCGCACCGCAGCGGAGGAGGGACTGAAGGGCGATTACGGACTCAATGTGGGAAAGAGCCTGTTTGAAAGCATAAAGGGAAGGCCGCTTAAGGAAAATGTTCCGGTCTATGCGGCAGCCATGGCCGCCGCGGCTGCCGACGCCAGGATGTCAGGAAGCACACTGCCTGTAATGACAGTATGCGGCAGCGGAAATCAGGGGCTTACGGCAACTCTCCCTGTGATCGCGGCAGCGGAGGCGATGGAGCTGGATAAGGAGAAGCTTTTAAGGGCACTGGCCTTAAGCTGCCTGACCACAATTCATGTAAAGCAGTATATCGGCAAGCTGTCTCCTCTGTGCGGCTGTGGTATGGGCTCTTCCATCGGGGTCTGCTGCGCCCTTGTCTATATGCAGGGGGGAGGAATGGAAGAGATTAAGAGCGCGATCCGGAATATGATTGCGGATGTATCCGGCATCATCTGCGACGGTGCAAAGGCCGGATGTGCATTGAAAATAGGAACAGTTGTATCCGGTGCATTTCAGTGTTCCATGCTGGCATTAAATAAGAAGAGCGCCGGTAATCTGGACGGAATTGTTGCAAAAGACGTGGAGAGTACGATTAAAAACTTAGGAGAACTCGGTAACCGCGGCATGGCAGACACCGACAGAGTGATCCTGGACATGATGGTATGCAGCTGACCGGGCAGAAACGTTGACGACGATAAATAACGGTGGGATACCGCCGGATATTATAAATTCAAGGAGGAACAAGATGGATAAGAGAACCAGAGTGTTGAATGCGATGAATAAGAAAGAGGTAGACCATGTACCGGTTGGCTTCTGGTTTCATTTCGGCGGTACGGAGGCCGCCGGAGATGCATGTGTGGAAGCACATTTAAAGTATTACAGGGAAACGGATCTGGATTTTGTAAAGATTATGTGTGACGGCTATTTCAATTATCCGCTGCCCGAGATCAAAAAGGGAGAGGACTGGAGAAACGTAAAACCCATGTCCGCTCAGGATCCCTTCATAAGAGAACAGGTGGAGAGAGCGAAGGCAATCGTTAAAGCGATCGGAAAAGAGCGCTGCGTCTTTTATAATGTATTCGCACCGTTTTCCTCACTCCGATTTGGTGCGGATGCCATAGGCATTCCGGATGCAGAGGTCATGAAGTATATCAGGGAAGACAAAAATTCCGTGATGGCTGCTCTGGATGCAATCGCACAGTCCAACGCCCTTCTTGCAGAGCTGTTGATTACAGAGGCCGGATGCGACGGTGTTTACTACTGTGTGCAGGGCGGCGAGTACGACAGATTTCGGCCGGAGGAGTACAGAAAAGTCATCACTCCCAGTGATCTGTATGTACTGGAACACGCAAACCGCTATTCAGATAATAATATGCTTCATATGTGCGGATGGGCAGGAAACCGCAATCAGTTGGACTTATGGAGAGATTATCCGGCTAAGGTTGTAAATTGGGCTGTCTATGTAGAAGGTCTGAGCCTGGAGGAGGGCAGAGGCTTTGTAGAAGGAAGAACCGCGCTGGGCGGATTCGAGACACACTGGGATGAGCATATACAGCAGGGAATTATCTACACCGGAACGAAGGAAGAGCTTCAGGAATACGCGAAACAGCTGATTTTAAACCATGGAAAGACTGGTCTGATGCTGGGCGGTGACTGCACCATTGATGCCAGGCTGGACTGGGAAAGAATCCGCTGGGTAGTTGAAGCCGCGAGAAGCCTGTAAGAGTAAGAGATAGATGAATGTCTGGAAAGGGGTAATAAATATGAGGAAAAATTGTTTGGCAGCAGCCGGTTTGATTCTGATTTTGGCAGCCGGTCTCACCGCATGCGGCGGTTCAGGAAATGCAGGTAACACAGGAAATACAGACAACTCAGGAAATGCAGGCAACTCAGGCAGTTCAGAAAAAGATACAGAGTCTGTTCCGGAAAAGACGAAAGGTTCACAGACCGGCAGCGATAAGCCTGTGACACTTACCTTCTGGAATGGTTTTACCAGCACGGACGGAGACGTTCTGCAGCAGATTGTCAATGATTTCAATGAAAGCAATGAATACAACGTTACGATTGAGATGGATGCCATGCCATGGGCGACTTTTAATGAGAAGCTTCCGGCGGCTATCGCATCCGGAAATGCGCCTGATTTTGTACTGTGTTCTACCGGTTACTACGTTCCCTATGTAGAATCCGGAAGCTTTCAGGATGTGTCCGATTTTTATGAGCTTCCAGGCGTCGATAAGGCTGACTTTGATCCCAACATTGTAGACCTGCTGTATTACGACGACCTTTGCGTGGGAATCCCGATGCAGGTGATTTCTCACTATCTCTATTGGGATAAGGACCTCTATGCGGCGGCAGGGCTGGATCCGGAGACCCCTCCCAAAACCTGGGAGGAGATTATGAAAAATGCAGAGATTCTCACAGATAAGAGCAAAAATCAGTACGGATTCAACGTTCCGACAGATAATAATGTCGTTCCTCAGTACGCGATGTATGCCTATGGCGGAAGCTATACGAATGCAGATGAGACAGAAGCCCTGCTGAATTCAGAGGCGAATGCAAAGGCGTTCGAGTCACTGAAGGTTATGTACGATTACTCCCCAAAGGATGGGGATCCCAATAACAGCATCAGCGGAAGAATGGGACAGTTTATAGATGGGCCGTGGATCATCAACGGGCTGCGGGAAAATGAGATCAACTTCGGCGTGACGGCGGTTCCTTCCTGCGAAGGCATGGAAAAGGATGCTTCCATCATTCCGGTTGGCTTCTCTGTTCCGAAAACAACTTCCGAAGAGCATAAAGACCTCGTCTACAAATTTGTCCAGTACTGGAATACGAAAGAGATCTGTTCCAAATGGACAAGAGAGTGCGGGACGCCGGCCTATCTGTTATCTGCCCAGGAGGAGTTTGAAAATGATCCTCTGACATTGGCGCTTTCCGATCCCCTTTCATACGGCCATGTGGAATGTAAGCTTCACGGTGTCAATTCAATCGCCACAGATGCTTTATACCCAGCGCTTGGGGAGGTCTTCGCAGGAGCAGATATTCCGACGACTCTGGATAAATACAATCAGGTTATTCAGGCAATATTGGACAAGTAAACCGATCAGATGCCATGCCCGGGGACCGCTGCTTATCGGCCCCGGGCTGAAAGGAAGCCGAATCTATGGAGAAAAACAGAACTGTTAAAAAAGGACTGGCAAAATGGTTTGGAAAAGACCGGGTTGGATATCTCTTCGTCTTTCCTGCTATTTTATTTCTATTTGTATTTACCATTATTCCATTGCTTGTATCGTTTGTAATCAGTCTGACGAATTTAAATATCTTTCTGGAATGGCCGAAGATGATCGGACTGGACAATTTTAAGAAGACACTGGGTGACGCGCGGGTATGGAACGCATTTCGCAATACGTTCTATTATGTGGCACTCTCAGTGCCGACTCAGCTCATCATAGCGCTGGTGCTGGCATACTGGCTGTATAAGCCTACCCGTTTCAATAAGCTGTGCCGGTCGGTGTTCTATGTGCCCGTGCTCTGCTCGTTCACGGCCATTGGAATTTTATTCAGCCTGATGTTAAACCAGACGGTGGGGTATATTCCGTTTCTCATAAGCAGGATTACAGGAGAACCGCCGGCGCTTTTGGCGGATGAACGGTTCGCCATGCCGATTATCATATTCCTTTCCGTGTGGAAGGCATTTGGAAAGACGATGATCATTCTGGTGGCTGGCATCAATGATATACCGACTACGTATTTTGAAGCTTCGGAAATTGACGGAGCGTCAAAACTGCAGCAGTTTTTCTTTATCACACTGCCGAATCTGCTCCCAACTATCAATTTTACCTTGCTGACGACGCTGATCGGCGCTTTCCAGGTATTTGATGTGGTGTATGTGACTACCGGCGGCGGTCCGATGTACAAGACGGAAACGATGGTGCAGTACATTTATCTGAGAGGCTTTTCGGAGCCGTATGAGCTGGGATACGCCTCCGCCATGTGTATTGAGCTGTTCCTGGTCATCGCCGTGATCATCCTTATATTCAAGGGGTATATGGAAAGAAAAATCGCAAACAACATGTAGGAGGAGCAGACATGAAGAAAGAGAGAAAAGTTTATAATGTAATCCGGATACTGTTATGCCTGGCCGTTCTGCTGTTGATCGTTTTTCCCTTTTTATGGCTTGTCATGAGTACATTTAAAATGCAGAAGGACATCATCAAATGGCCGCCCACGCTGTGGCCGAAGCGCTGGACGATCGCAAACTATATTAAAGTGTGGGACAGGATCCCGTTGGCCTGTTACATTAAGAATACAGTGATATTTGCAGGGCTGGTATCGGTCTGTTCTGCCATGTTTGATTCCCTGGCCGGATATGCATTTGCGCGGCTGGAGTTTAAGGGGAAAGAAATCCTGTTTAATATCGTGCTTTTGACGATGCTGATCCCGTTCCAGATCATCATGATTCCTCTGTATCTGGAGCTGCATACCTTCGGAATCCTGAATACCTACATTGGTCTGATTCTCCCGAGAGCTTCCTCGGCATATGGGATGTTCTTTATGAGATCCTTCTATACGGGACTGCCAAAGAGCCTGGAAGAGGCGGCCAGAATAGACGGGATGAATGAATTCGGCATTTTTACAAAAATCATGTTTCCGTTGTGTAAGCCTGCATTTGTAACATTTTTTATTTTCTGTCTGACTTCAAACTGGAATGACCTGATCTATCCGATGATGATGACAGATTCAACGAAAATGAGAACGCTGTCCGCGGGGCTTGCCATGTTCGTGGGTGAAGGAGTGAGAGAGACAGGACCGGCTCTTGCAGGGGCGCTGATCTCCATGCTGCCGCTTTTTATACTCTACTGCTTCGCACAGAAGTTCTTTGTAGAGGGCATTGCGGTATCGGGGATGAAGGAGTAAAATGGAAAAAATAAAGTTTGATGGAATCGAGGAAAGACTGGCAGGGATGATCCGCATTCCAACCGTAAACGGCAGCTGCCGCGAATACAGGATCGATGAGTATAAGAACTACTTAAAAGCGCAGTTTGACACAGTATTTGATACAGCAGCAGTGCTTCCGGTTAAGGATGCGCTGCTGTGCCGGATTAAGGGGAGCGGAGGGGAGGCAGGAAGCCTTCCGGTCCTGTTTACCGGCCATATGGATGTGGTGGCGGCAAAGGATAGTGATGGCTGGGATTATCCGCCTTTTTCCGGGACTGTCACAGCGGACAGCGTGTGGGGAAGAGGAAGCCAGGACATGAAGGGACCTCAGTGCGCCCTTCTTTCAGCCTTTGACAGGAGACTGAAAATAGGCTGGAGGCCAGTGCGGGATGTCTGGCTCTACCTTTCCTGCGACGAAGAGACTGGCGGTGCTGTGACATGTGAGGCAGCAAGGGTGCTGGAGAAGAAGGGGATCCGCTTTGAAACGGTTTTTGATGAAGGCGGAACCATCTGTGAGGACTTTATGGGGCTGGTGAAGGGCCGCGCCGCCCTGTTCGGAGTGGCGGAAAAGGGCTCGCTGGAGTACCGTTTTACATCGGCTGCAGAAGGAGGCCATGCAGCGGCCGCACCGCGCAATTCGGCAATCGTCAAGCTGGCCGGATTGATCAATGAGGCCGAGGGGGGAGCTATGTTCCATAGGGAATTAAGTCCGGCAGTCAGCAGGACGCTTCGCGCTGCGGCTGAGTACTGTACGGTTGAAGAGACGAGGAAACGGCTGCTGGCCGCGTCGGAGGACCGGGAACCGTATACGCTCCTTAAGGAGGTCTGCCCGCAGGCGGAGAGTATGCTGGGCGCAACGATTGCATTCACTATGATTCAGGGCGGAACCGCATTTAATGTAATGCCAATAAAGGCAGTGCTGACGGCTAACGTGCGGGTCTCTTCGGTTGAGACGGAGAAAGAAGTGACGGAAAAGTTAAAAGCGCTGGCAGAACGCCATGGTGTGTGCTGTGAACTGGCAGGCGGTACGGATGCCTCTTTTGAGGGCAGTGAGGAGGGTTTCGGTTACCAGGTGATGAAGGCCAGTGTGAATGAAGCGTATCCGGGGCTTCCGGTCATCCCTTTTGTGTTGGGAGGCGGAACGGATTCCAAACATTTCTGTCATATAACGGATGAGATACTGCGGTTTTCGCCCTTGTATTCGGCTCCGTTCCAGGGCAGAGGCGTACACGGAGAAAATGAGTCTGTTTTTATAGAAGCCCTGAAAGAGGCGGCGCGATGCTACGATGTGCTGCTGGGAAAATTATAAAAAATAACGATTCGGCAGAAGCCAAAGTAAAAAATTGATTGTAATTGAAGAGAAAAACGTGTATTCTCAAATTATAGCACTTATTTAATTATTTTATAAAATGTCTGCTGTACCGGCAGTTTGGAAGGAAGATGATTATGGATACATTGATGAATGGCTTTTCGAAAGCCAAAACAGTTTCTCTTACGGAAAAGGTTCATGACCAGATTTTAGAGATGATTATTAAAAGCAAATCGGATGAAGCGGCGGTGCTGAATGAGAAGCGGCTGGTCGAATTACTTGGTGTCAGTAAAGCTACAGTCCGGGAAGCACTGGTTATGCTGTGCAGTGAAGACGTGCTTCGCAATATCCCCCGATACGGATATGTGGTCGTACAAATTAAAGAACAGGACAGGCGCGATCTGATAAAAATGCGGATTCTGCTGGAACAGGAGGCATTAAAAAAATCGTTTTGCGGGCAGCAAATCGGCGAGATGCAGCTGGAGCAGCTGGAAAAGCAGATTACGGCTGCCGCGTCGAAACAGAATGTGGATGTCTGGACTGTATGGGAAGATAATGAGGAATTTCATATGCTTCTTGCCTCCTTTGCAGATGACAGGATCCTGATGAAGTTCCTCAGCGACTGTATGAAGATGCAGAAACGGGTGTATGCACAGACGATATGGAACAGCAGCTCCAGTATGACGGATTCTGTGACAAGTACGCCCCATCACGCAATCTTTAAGGAGCTTCAGGCCGGAAACCTGGAGGGGGCGCTTGCACTTCTGGAGCAGGATGTGACGGGTATGTAGAAGCGGCGGGCAGAATATCGAACAGGATGAAGGCAGAGTTCCGGCCATTCAGTATCATAGATGCTGTAGAGGGCCGGAATTTCGTTGCCTGGCTCTGCTTTATCCTACATGACGTTCAAACCGTTTAAACGCGAGACACTTTTCAATTCGCTCCATCGCGTCCGCCGGAATTTTGAGCCCACTGGCCATTACATTGTTTTCAAGCTGGGAGGGCCTGCTGGCGCCTGCGATCACACAGGAGATTTCTTCCTTCTGAAGGATCCATGCCAATGACAGGACGGAGAGGGGAACACCCAATTCCCCGGCGATTTTTGAAAGCTCCTCTACGAGGCGGTAATTATCGTCGGTCAGGAGGGCATTGATCTGTTTATCCGATTGGTGGGTTGCTCTGGAGCCTTCCGGGTAAGGCTGGCCTTTTTTGTATTTGCCGGTAAGAAGACCCTGTGCGAGTGGGGAGAAGGAAGTGATGCCGATGCCGTATTTCCGGCAGGTTCCGATGATCTCATGCTCGATATACCGGTCTACCATGTTATACTGCGGCTGGATGACAGTCAGAGGGTATAGCCCCAGATGGTCGATGATCCGTTCCGCCTCCTCAAGCCGTGCGCTGCCCCATTCTTCGCTGACACCGTAATAGAGGATCTTTCCTTTGGAGACTAAGTCGCTTAAAGCACGGAGCGTCTCTTCCATGGGGGTGGATTCATCATAGCGGTGACAGTAATAGAGGTCGAGGTAGTCGAGCTGCATATTCTTCAGTGAGGCATCGCAGTTTTCCATGATGTGTTTCCTGGAAAGTCCTCTGTCGTTGATTCCGTTTCCTGTCGGAAAATAGACTTTGCTGGATATGACCAGTTCATTTCTGGGATAATCCTTTAAAGCCTCGCCGAGAAAGCGTTCCGCCGCGCCTCCGCTGTAAGCATCGGCGCAGTCAAAAAAGTTGACGCCGGATTCGTATGCGAGTTTTACAGTCTCTCTGGCGACCTCCTCCTGATCCGTCCCTTTTAGGTCGGTCATCCAGCTTCCGAGAGCAATTTCACTGATTTTTAATCCTGATTTACCTACATTGCGATAATTCATTTTAAGCCTCCTGCGAGTATTGATTTGATATTCGTGGTTCATGTGTCTGCCCCTAAAGCATATCACTTGAAGTGTAGTTTAAGTCAACAGTTTTTGCCCCCCTTTTGAAAAAAGTTTCAGGTCATGCCTGTGTATTGAGCGGAGGGAAAGGAATATATACAATGATGAAAAAATATGGAATTAAAGAAGTATCTGAAATAATGGATATCCCCTCGTCAACACTCCGGTATTATGAGAAGACCGGATTGATTGATGATGTAGAGAGAGACAAAAATGGTCTCCGTCTCTATGACGAAACTCAGCTGAAACGGCTTATGGGGATCAAGTGCTTTAAAGAAACGGGACTTCCCATCGCCAAAATCTTCGAATTTTATCAGTATGAGGACAATCTGGAAACTCATATCGATGATATCATCAGCCTGATTGAAGGACACGAAAGAGAGCTTACGGCCCGAATCGAACGGATGCAGGAGCAGCTCCAGCATATCCGGCATAAGGTTCGCTTTTATCACGGTATTCAGGACGCGATCGAAAATGGGCGGGAGTGGCCTGATTTTAAGGATTTTGCGTGTCCTGCCGCTGGTTCTGCTTTTGAAAGCTTTGCCCCCGAACGCTGTAAGGCAGGCATACAGGAACATCCAGAACGGGATGGCGAACGACTGCCGCCTCCACCTGAAAGACTTCGCGAAGCGTCTCCGGTGTGATTACACTCTCTGGCGGACCTGCGCAGTGCTTTTTTCCATCCTTGACGGCCACCAGGTAATCGGAAAACATGATGGCATGATTCAAGTCATGCAGAACCATAACCACAGTAACGTTCTGTTCCGAATTCAATCTTTGCAGGAGCTGCAGTATCTCTAATTGATGTGAAATATCCAGATATGTAGTTGGTTCGTCTAAAAATAATATGTCTGTTTTTTGCGCCAGTGCCATCGCGATCCATCCGCGCTGACGCTGCCCGCCGGACAGCTGATCCATTTCCCGGTCAGCAAGCTCTGTCATGCCTGTACTGGATAAAGCCCATCGGACGATTTCCCGATCCTTCTGCGTAAGTCCCGATAATTTATTTCTGTAAGGGAAACGTCCATATTCAGCTAAGTCGTTTACTGTGATCCCCGAAGGTGTCTGCGCACCCTGCGGAAGGAGCGCCAGTTTCTGGGCCACCAGCTTAGTCGGCATGCTGTGAATGGACTGCCCATCCAGACAGGCCGTACCAGACAACGGCGTAATCAGACGGGACATGGTTTTTAAAATCGTCGATTTGCCGGAGCCATTGGAGCCTATCAGCGTCGTTATTTTGCCGGCGGGTATCTCCAGATCGATATCCCGGAACACTGTGACACCGCTGTAACCGGCGGACAATTTGTCTGTTGTAATACAGGATTTCATGATTGATTCACCTCCTTATATCTGCCTGCGAAGCAGAATGAGAAAATAGGGCGCAGCCAGGACAGAAATTACGATTCCGACCGGTATTTCTATGGGGCCAAAAAGGGAACGCCCTATGGTATCCGCAAGCAGAAGCAGCAGCCCGCCAAACAGCATGGATGCGGGAAGAAGCAAAGGATGCCGCCCGCCTACAAATTTTCTGGCTATATGTGGGGCGACCAGTCCGATAAAGCCAATACCACCGCTGACGGAAATACAGCTGGCGGCCAGCGCCACAGCCACAGCCAGCAAGATTTTTCGTTCCCTTTCCACCTGAACCCCCAGCGCAAGGGAGACATCTTCTCCCAAAAGCAATAAGTCTAAAACCCCCGTTTTTGTGAAAAGCAGAGGAATCAGAAGCAGCAGATAAGGAAGCAGCGCTTTTACCTGATACCAGCTGGTTCCCCAGATATTACCAGCCAGCCATCTGGCCACCAGCTGATAGCTGCTGTTTTCCATGTCAGCCGCCATAATCAGCATAACAGATGAAAATCCGGCTGAAAGGCCAATACCGCCGAGCAAGAGGTAAGCCGGCCTGACCTTCCCGTTCCTTTTTGAAAAGACGTACAGCAGCACCGCCGCCAGCAGACCTCCCGCCATGGCGAAAAGGGGCTGATAGATCATTGTGCTGGTGTGCAAAGCTGGAAATAGTGTTAAAAACAGCATAACGGTAAAGCCTGCTCCAGCGTTGATTCCCAATATTCCTGGATCGGCCAGCGGGTTTTCTGTCACCGCCTGCAGGACACAGCCGGACAGGGCCAGTCCCATTCCGCACAGGACGGCCAGAACGATGCGTGGAAGACGAATCTGCAAGAGAATGACAGATGCATTGGGATCTCCCGGATTCAGCAGGCTTGCTATGACATCAGAATAGGGAATCCTCGAATATCCGCAGTTGACGGATAGTAAAACAGCCGCAATCATTGCGATCAGGAGAACCCATGGTACAGCCTTCTGCCTGTGTTCCTTTTTCATAGAATCGCTCCTTTCTTCCGATATGTCAGCGCCAGAAAGACCGGAACGCCGATGGCGGATACCAGGGCGCCGACCGGCGTATCAAAAGGAGCGTGGACAGTACGGGCTGCAGCATCCGCAAGGACAAGCAGAATCGCCCCCAAAAGTGCAGAGCCTGGCAAAAGCCTTCGATAATCCTCACCGGTGAGGAAGCGTACAATGTGAGGGACGATTAGTCCCAGAAATGAAATTCCGCCAACCAGGGATACGCTCGCACCAGCCAGAATAAGTACCACGATCGTGCTGAGGAGTCGAACCGCCCGTATGTTTATGCCAAGCCCCGCCGCGCTTTCCTCCCCCAGAGCCAGGATCGATAATCGCCCTGAGAGGAGCAGACTGACAAAACCTGCGCCAAAAATCCACGGAATGGTCAGGACAAGGCTCTGCCATGTAATCCCGGACAGGCTTCCGGCTGTCCAAAAAGACAGCGATTTGGAAAGTCCGAAGGTGAGAGAGACCCCTTGGCTCAATGCCGTTAGCAGGGCGGAAACCGCAGAGCCGGCCAGTATAAGCTGGACAGCCCCTGTTTTGTGTTTGCCGGTTCCCAGCCCGTAGACCAGCAGCACGGCCAGAGCCGCCCCCATAAAAGCCGAAAGCATCATACCGATGCTTGGTAAAGAGGGAAAAAGGACCGCGGTCAGAGCAACGAAAAATCCAGCCCCCGCATTGATCCCTAAAAGTCCGGAATCCGCTAAAGGATTTCTCGTTACGCCCTGCATGACACCGCCGGAAAGGGCGAAGGCCGCCCCGGTAAAGCATGCGGCCAGTGCTCTGGGCATACGCATCACGAGCATAATTCTTCCGAGATCAGTTAAGTGTGCCGGGCGAAAAATCGCATCCGCCAAAACATGTATATTTCCGCCTGCCACTCCGATGCTGACCGAGAACAGGAGAGAAAACAGCAGGATACACACCATCAGAACCATGGAAAGTGCAAAGCCCGCTTGTGTGCGAAGCCACTGCAGGGGCATGCGGGGAGAAGAGGCCGTAGCTTGTGGCTTACTCGACATTGCTTTGGTTGATAATGGCATTTGCCAGTTTCTCTATATACAGCAGCTTGCCATTCGCGGTGTACGCCATATTATACTGCACCTCATTCTTACCGTAATATACGTTTCCGTTTTTTACCGCCTTCAAGTTCTGCCAGACAGGGCTTTTGCCGGTATCTCCAACCTCTCCGTCATCACTGAAAAAGAAAATATGATCTGCATCGATTTTCGAGAAGTATTCCGCATCAACGACCTCTCCCCACACATCCTCCGGAACACCGGAAGAGGGAGCCAGCTTCAGCTCATCGTAGATCAGCTCACCCGGTCCTCCGGTCCTGTAAACGTAATAGGAACCAAAATGTACCGAATTCGCTTCCAGAACAGCAAAAGTCTCGTTTCCAACCACCTCCTTTACCTTCGCTGAAAGCTCCGCTGCCTTTGCATCATAGTCAGAAAGCCACTGCGTTACAACATCCTCTTTGCCGAACCACTGGCCAAGCTGCTGAAAACGTCCCCTCCAGTTGACGTAGCTGATGTCGTCGGTGATCATGACCGTAGGGGCGATCGCTTTGAGCTGTTCATATACCTTGTCATGGCGAATATTCATAATAATAAGATCTGGCTTCAGCTCGGCGATTTTTTCCAGATTTAAATCACCGGAAGCGGATGCTCCGGAATAGTTGCCTACGGTTTCAACATTGTTTTGAGTGAAATATTCCTGAAGATAATCGGGCACTGTTATGCCGTCAAACATACTGGTATTAGCCGAAGCAATAAATGGCATATCCAAAATAATCAGTTCATCAGCCAGACCCGAAACGTCTGCTATACGTTGTGGATGAGCCGGGATTTCAACCGTGCCTTTCATATCTTCAACCGTAACGGTATCACCATGCTGCGCTTCTGGTTTTGTATCCGCAATGGAAGCTGCCGCCTGCCCGGATGTCTGTGATGGATTTGCTGAGGACGAGCACGCGGTCAGTGCTGCAGCCATCATGATAATAATTGGAATTGTAATTTTCTTTTTCACTTGGAACCTCCTGAAATGAATTATACTTGAATGGTTAGAAAAGACTAACTTCGGCAAGTATACGAAAAAGCAGACTTTCTTTCTGCCCTGAAACGGAGGTTTCCTGCCCCTTGACGGAATTGCCTGTGTCAGCGGCTTTTTGCATTACTGATTAAAATTAACCATCATAGATGGGTTGTCCCTATTGACTGGTTAGGAAAAACTAACTATAATAATAGTCGGTTCATAATCTGTTTTTTAGCGTATTTTCCTTGTCCCGGGCGGGACATGATAAAGGATGGGTGAAAATGTCATATTTACCATTAAAGTTTGAGGCATCCAATATATTTCCGAAAGAAATCATTGCGATACGGCCAGATGTACATATCGTGGTTTCTTCCGGTACATTTTCCGATCTGGTAAAGAGGAAATCCGGTACCACATCTCCTGCGTTTGAGCTGAGTTATACCCGCATAGCCCCTATTTGCGGAGAAGTAGGGCGCAAAGCTGTGGAACTGAGGCCTGGATATGCAACGCTGGGGTTTCTGGGTGAAACGAGTGCATATTCAGAATATCACAGCGGCCAAGAGGTACATCTATATTCTATTTGGGTTAGCCCATGCTCGTTTGATGGCTTTTGTGAAGCTGTCTGCGGTAAAAGCAGTATAGGGTTTCGTTCCTTTCAGAAGGATTCTTACTCCTCTTATGGCTTTAAATGCGATGCGAGGGAAGAGAGTATCATGAACAAACTGGATCTGTGTTTTATCAATGAAACAAATAAGATCAATAAGCTCTTGATGGAAAGTTATATCCTGGAACTGTTGTCCATCAATATTGACAGACTGCTCTGCAGGGACAACGGAGGGGATTCCATAAGCCAGCTCACCAGAACCGATATTGAGAGTTTAACCTATGCACGCGAGATTCTGTTAAGCCGTCTGGAATCCCCGCCTTCTCTGCTGGAATTGTCCCGTATGATTTGCATGAACGACTGCAAGCTGAAACGCTCTTTTAAACAGTACTTCGGGAACACCGTCTATGAATTTGTCAGGGAACAGCGGCTGGAAAAAGCATTTGCACTATTAGAGCAGGGGGGATATAATGTGAGTGAGTCGGCTTTTGCCGTGGGGTATACAAACGTAAGTCATTTTTCGGAGTCATTTCATAAAAAATTTGGGATTCTGCCTCGTGAGATGATTCGGTGATTTCCCGAATGCCAATGAAGTTTACCCGCCAAACGCAGTCAATTACCGTTTAAGAGGATACATCATCAAAATTTTAAACATTCGCAAGAGAAACGTAATACCTCATTCTGCCCGAATATAGTATACTTAATATACCAAATATTTCAAGAACGAGGAGTGCAATGGTATGGGAAGCAGGAGATGGAGATGGATCTGGATCTGGACTGCTGCGGCAGCTGTCCTGCTTGTGGTCTATAGCAGCAAGGGGGGAGTCGTTTCACAGACGAACCAGAAAGCGGAAGCGGAACAGACAGCGCCGACGGGCTACCCGTCCGGCGAAATACAGCGTGCAAGTGTCTGTTACAATGGAACGCTTTATCTCTATACAGCAGATGGATTTGATCTGCCGCTGGGAGACGGATTTGAAATAGCTGGCACCATTGCTGCCGTAGACAATACAGAATATCCATCAGAGGATTTTCATGCCTCCAGGCTGGATCCAGGCCAGGAAGTCTATGGGAACAGGGATGAGCCAGATCGTATTTATGTTAAATATAACAGTGGCTTTGGTCTGTTTGAAAAGGCTGAGGATGGACTCAATACGCTGGATGGAGTGACAATGAAAGCGGTGGAAGGCAGTGCCGATTCTGGATCGGTTAAGCTCTGTATTTTGAATGAGACGGATTTGGATATCATGTTTGGCGAAAACTATGAATTACAGCATTTCGTGAATGGACAGTGGCAAAGCGTTCCCTATATAATTGACAACTGGACATTTAACTCGGTTGGCTATGAGGCCCGAAAGGGGAGTCCGGCGGAGATAACGGTCAATTGGGAGATATTTCATGGCTCTATGGAGCCGGGGAATTACCGGATCATAAAGAACGTGAACGATTTCCGGGGAACAGGGGATTATACTACATATTACCTTGCGGCGGAATTTGAGATTAGGCAGCGGTGAACGGATTCGTAATGAGTGAGTACGGGAAATGCATTTGGATTCTGAATTATGTGCCTTCTTAATGTGAACGTGTTTGAATGTAAAAAGTATATGAATGTAAAAATGTTTGAATAAGATCAGGCGAACCATGACGCTTGGTCTTTTTTGCTTCAGGTATCAACTTTTTATAGGGCTGCTGTTGTTTCCTGTCGGAGAAACTCATTTTAAGAAAGATAAAAATAGAATATAAGCAGAAGAAATGATATAATGAAATACACAGACTTTATGCGCAGGAGAAACGATCATCTGAGACAAACGCTGAAAGAAAAATGGTTAAACAATAGTTGAAAAGGAGTACAGAGCATGAACCAGAAAATCACTGACCGTCTGCGATAAAACAGCAAAAAAGGAAAGAAAAGAAAAAAGGCTTCAAAGGAAAAACGGAAGCTGCGGAGGAAAATAATGATATGATGTCCTACGAAGAATTTATTAAAAAGCTGGAGGAAGAGGAAGATTGGGCGCCTGGCTGGGAGGCCATAGATGAGGTGTTTGATGAGCTGTATCCGAATCAGACTCCTGAACATTTCGGAACAAACATGTTAAAACGTGCAATATTCGGCGGAGACCAATATATTGATGGCTATTCTGTTTATTCATCGCCGAATGGGTACAAGCATATTGTTACTTACGGTATGACGCAGCTTTATGCTGAAAAGGATAGCTTTGGCGGCGACTGGAGTAAATGGGGCTACGAGATGACGATGAAGCTTTCAGCTGCAAATACGGACGACTGCATGTGGGCCATAGATGTGCTGTCGAATCTTGCACGCTATACCTATACATCTGAACGCTATTTCGAACCCTATCAGCTTATTGGAAATAAAGGAGAACCGATCAAGGGGGGCTCCGATACTGCAATCACGGCACTTCTTACTGTATCAGATACGGAAGCACATGGTATAGATACTGTTTATGGAAGAACAGACTTTATTCAGCTTGTCGGTATCACACAGCCAGAATATGAAATGCTGAAGAGTGATATTTCCAAGGCGCAGGAATTCGTTGAAAAATTGCGTGAAAAATATTCAAACCTGGAAACGGATACAGACAGAACAGAATCCATATTATTTTGATAGATTTGGATTGGTTGAACTGGAAAATACAATTGCCTGGGAGCATCGGAATTGGCTAAATGAATGATATGACAACAAAGGAGAATATAATATGGTCGGAAAAGAAGTAAGAATAGGCGCGTGCCTATTAGCTGGCGATATGGAGTGTATGGTTCGATTCTACAGAGATACTTTGGGCTTTCATACGGAATGGGATGGTGGGGATTTTGCAGAGTTTAAGACGGCAGGCGGTGAACTGTCCTTATTTATGTATAGCAGGAAGGCATTCGTGCAGGCAATTGGTGAGAGCTACGTTCCGCCCAGGGGAATAAATCAGACTTTTGAAATTGCCCTCTGGCTCCCCTGTTTTGCCGATGTAGATGCGGAATATGAGCGGTTATCGAAGATGGATTTAAGATTCCCAACGGGAAGCCCCATGACTTTTTCCTTCGGAATCCACAACTTTTATGTTGCCGATCCGGAGGGAAACCTGCTTGAAATTGGCAGTACAAGTGAAACGTAGTTTTATGAGTTTTTGGTTCTTATACCGAATTGGCAAATTGGAATAGATGAAGGAGCGTGTAGCATGGAAAAATTAATGTACGTGATGATGATCGAGAAGAGCAGGACCTATAATAAGCTGACAAAGAAAGCAGTCACAGAGCATGTTGAGAACATAAGAAGGCTGGACGATGAGGGAAAGCTGGAAATTTGCGGCGTGTTTAAAGGTTATCCGGGGATGGCAGGTATGTATATTCTGAAAACAGACAGTCGTGAGGAGGCAGAAGATATTTGCAGCAGGGAGCCCTTGGTTACCGGTGGATATGCAACATATAAATTGGTTGAATTGCAGGTTGCGAATCGAGAAAATAATTATCTGCTGTGATTATGAAGTATCCTGGTTCAATCCCCGGAGGGGGAGAGCCGTTTAAAAGTTCAGGCAGTTAGGAATTCACATTGCACGGGAAGATTTCGTTGTTGGTTACAGGGGGTTCATTTATCTTTCCAACCTTCCTGTGGCTGTTATTAAAACTGACCGGTCACTGACATAACAGATTTGAGACAATTCAAAGCATCAGGCTCTTATAATGGCCATTGAAAAGATGGCTGAGCAAATCTATTTAATGGATTTGCTCAGCCACTCCTCTATGGACTGTTTCTTTGTATCCGTAAAATCTTTATAAACTTCCTCCTTTAGCCAGGCCAGGTTTTTGCTGGAAAGGTAATTCCGCATCTGATCCTCTGCCTCCTGCATAACAACTTTAATCAGGCATGGTTTGCTGCAGTTACAGGCATCATTTTCATCTGCCAAAATATTATTTTGTCTGATTTCCGCGCACTGGAACATATAAGACGGCCCTTCTATCGCTTCGACGATATCCCAAAATGAAATATTCTGTGCTCGTTTGGCAAGCTCATACCCGCCCTTTGCCCCCTGGATGGAACGGACAATTCCCGCTTTTCGTAATTTTGTAAAGATTTTCGAGAGATATGTTTCGGATAATTTGTTGAGTTCAGCAAGCTCTTTGATTCCGATCGTAGAACCAACCGACATATCAACCATATAAAAAAGCGAGTGGAAAGCGTACTCGACCCCTTGACTTAATTGCATAGAATCACTCCTTTACAGATAATGTATATCTATTATAGCATATTATTTTGCGGGCATCAATTGACTTTTTAAAAACAGTGTGATATAGTCTCTATTACAGATAACAATTATCTATAATATACTTAATTGGAGGATTATATGTTTAATGAATCATTTATAGAAGTGCTGAATCATGAAGGCGTTGTTTCAGTAACATCCTGGGCAAATGAGAAGGCTCATGTTGCCAATACCTGGAACAGCTATCTATTTCTTACCGCAGACAATAGAATACTGATCCCAGCTGCCTGGTTTAACAAAACACAAAAAAATGTTGATGTGCAGAACAAAGTGATCGTCACCTTAGGCAGCCACGAGGTCCAGGGGAAAATGGGGATGGGAACAGGATTTGTCGTAGACGGTACAGCCAAATTCCTCACGGAAGGCGCTGATTATGATATGATGAAAGAAAAGTATTCTTTCCTTACGCGTGTTTTGGAAATAACACCGGAAAAAGTAAGGCAAACAATTTAAATAATTAACAGCTCCAGCCATCGTTACGCGGCTGGAGCTATTTTATTGTGTAATAGGAAAGTGCTCTTACGCGAGAGTCCGGCTTGCCAGACTCTTTATTTTTTAAACAGAATACGCGATTTGTCAAATCAATTCTTTCACCGCATCGACAAACCGCCTGATATCGTCCTCCGGATTCAAGGGATACAGAAGCCCATAAGGAATGCTGTATTCCCAGTTTACCGGTATGGTGACAAGTCCCGGATGCACGTCCTGCCAGCATTCCAGTGAGAGCAGCACATTTTCCGTTTCGGCGCAGCGGTTAAAGACCGAGATATCGTAAAAATGCGGAGTATCTTCGATTTGAATTTCCGGGTGATTCCGATTTAAGTCATTCCGGATAAAGTCATTGGTGCCGGAATCGCCCTCGGCAACCATCATAAGCGTCTCTCCGTAAAGGTCAGAGATATCCAGATTCTGTTTGCAGGCCAGGGGATGCTCTCTGGACACGGCACACATCTTTTTGTAGCGGCCAAGCTGGAGAAAACTGCATTTTTCCATCCAGAGTCTCGAGTCGCAGACTCCAACCAGAAAATCGAATTTTTTACCAAGCTGTGCAATCTCGGAGAGGATGCCTTCGTGATTGTCTTCAAAAGGAACCAGGTGAAGTTTGTAATTGGAAAAGGCCCGATTGACCCTGTACCAAAGATCCATAAACGGTTTAGCCGGATTTAAAAGGGAAGTTCCCACACAGAACATGCGGTCGGCATCATCCATGGCCTGCCTTGCCTGCTCGATGGAACGCCTGGAATAATCGAACAGAAAACGCGCATCTCTGTAGATGACTTCTCCGGCGGGAGTCAGATGAACGCCGTGCGCACTGCGCAGTAGAAGCTTCAGATTCAGATGCTTTTCCAGTGCATTGATCTGTTTCATAACAGCGGTCGGTGAGAGGAATAGAGCTTCTGCCGCTTTTGTAAAGCTGCCGCAGTCGGCAACACATACAAAGACGGTCAGCTGGGGATTAAACATGGTCAGCCTCCTGGATTAAACAGAGTATAAACTATAAGTTAATACCAAAGTAACATATTGGAGATTCCGTGTCAAGAAATACTGTTTTATAATTAAGTCAGAAATTAAAAAGGAGGCAGGTAATATGGCAGAACTTATTGCTTATTTTTCAAGAAAGCATCAAAACTATGTGAACGGGATGCTCAAAAACCTGGAAGTTGGCAATACGGAGATTGCTGCAGGCATTATTCAAAGGTTGACAGGAGCCGATCTCTTTAAACTGGAGCCAGTTCAGGAATATTCCAGGGATTACAACGAATGCATCGCGGAGGCGCAGGTGGACCAGAGGCGGGACGCCAGGCCGGAGTTAAAGCATTATCCGGAAGAATTTGAGAAGTACGATACAATTTATCTGGGCTTTCCAAATTACTGGAGCACGATGCCGATGGCAGTATTCACATTTCTGGAGCATTTTGACTTCACCGGTAAAACGATTTGTCCGTTTTGCACCCACGAGGGCAGCGGTATGGGCAGCAGTGAGGCGGATATCCGCCGCCTTTGTCCCGGCGCAAAGCTGAAAAAAGGTCTGGCGATCCGAGGCGGAAGCGCCGGATCTGCGGAACCGGAGATACGCAGGTGGCTGAAATGACAGAAGGCAGCTGAACTGACAGCAAACAGCTAAAATGACAGTAAATGACCACGAATAATTCAAGGAGGAAATGAAAAAATGGCAGTAAAACAGACAGCAGGCCGGGAGGCACTTGGTACGTTTGCACCGAAATTTGCAGAATTAAATGACGATGTTCTTTTTGGGGAGGTCTGGTCCAGGGAGGATAAACTTTCCCTTAGAGACCGTTCACTGGTTACCGTGACGGCGTTAATGGCACAGGGACTTACCGATTCCTCATTTAAATATCATTTAGAGACCGCGAAGAAAAATGGAATCACGAAAACAGAGATCGCCGAGATTTTGACACATGCGGCGTTTTATGCAGGCTGGCCCAAGGCGTGGGCGGCATTCCGCATGGCGAAGGAGGTCTGGACGGCTGGTGAGGTGACCGCCAGCGCCAAAGAAGAGTACGCGGACAGCATGATATTTCCAATTGGGGAGCCGAATGACAGCTTTGCAGAATATTTCACCGGCCAGAGCTACTTAGCACCTGTTTCCGCAGACCAGGTGGGTATTTTCAACGTAACCTTCGAGCCGGGCTGCCGCAATAACTGGCATATCCACCGTGCCGACAAGGGCGGCGGGCAGATACTTATCTGTGTCGCGGGGCGTGGATATTACCAGGAATGGGGCGGGGAGGTACGGGAACTGTTACCGGGCGATGTGGTCAACATTCCAACAGGCGTAAAACACTGGCATGGTGCGGCGCCGGACAGCTGGTTCTCACATCTGGCCGTGGAAGTCCCGGGGGAAAATGCGGGCAATGAGTGGTGTGAACCAGTAGATTTTGCAGGAGACCAGAAAATTTGATGGCAGGACACTTATTTTCAAATAAAGAATTGAAAAAATTGATCCTGCCCCTGTTCATGGAGCAGCTTCTCGTTATGCTGGTGGGAATTGCAGATACCTTTGTAGTCAGTTATGCGGGGGAGGCGGCGGTATCCGGCGTTTCTCTGGTAAATTCTTTTAACACCATCTTCATTTACCTTTTCACGGCGCTGGCTTCCGGAGGCGCTGTGATTATCAGCCAGTACATCGGCAGACACGATACGGAACCGGCGGGGGAATCGGCCAGCCAGCTTTTTACCGTATCTCTGCTGTTCTCTGCTGCTGCGGCTGTAGTCATATTAATGCTGCACAGGCAGATCCTGAGGCTGATGTTTGGAAAAGTGGAGCCGGAGGTGATGGAGGCCTGTGTGACCTATCTGCGGATCTCCGCTTATTCTTATCCGGCCATTGCGGTTTACAATGCTGGAGCGGCGGTTTACAGGAGCATTGGAAAAACCAGTACCACCATGTATATTTCGGTGCTATCCAATATCATCAATGTCATCGGCAATGTTATCGGTGTATTTGTATTAAATGCAGGCGTGGCAGGTGTGGCTTATCCTTCCCTGGCCGCACGAATGTTTTCTGCGGTGGTAATCACTGGTCTCTGTTTCCGCAAAAGGGAATGTGTGCAGTATCGGTTGGGATGGATCCTACAGTGGAACCGGGACTTAATGAGGCGGATCTTAGGCATCGCTGTTCCAAACGGGATAGAAAACGGCATTTTTCAGTTTGTGAAGGTCGCCCTCAGCAGTGTTGCCGCGTTGTTTGGAACGTATCAGATAGCGGCGAATGGAATTGCGCAGAGTATCTGGTCCATGGCTGCCCTCGCCGGAGTGACAATGGGCCCTGTGTTTATAACCGTAATCGGCCAGTGTATGGGGGCAGGCGACAGCAGCCAGGCGGAGTACTATTTTAAAAAGCTGCTGAAAATCACGCTTCTGCTTTCCCTGATATGGAATGCCATGATTTTTGCCGTGACGCCATTGCTTATGAAAGCCTATATTCTGGCAGATGAAACGAAACGGCTGGTGATTCTGCTGGTACTGATCCATAATGTTTTTAACTCGATTGTATTTCCGTTTTCGGGGCCACTGGGCAACGGCCTCCGCGCGGCCGGTGATGTGAAGTTTACCGTGGTGGTTTCGATTGCCTCTACAATTGGAGGAAGGCTTATTTTTTCCCTGATGTTCGGAATTGTATTCCAGATGGGAGTCATAGGTATTGCCTGTGCCATGTGCCTGGACTGGCTCCTGCGGGCGATCATCTTCTATGTGCGTTTTAAGGCTGGTAAATGGAAATGTTTTAAAGTTATATAAGCAAAATACGGGGGAAGCGCCTATGTTCTTATTTCAAAAAATAGAAGAAACCATGATGAGATACACCGATGCCCGTCATGCGGTGGGGGAGTTTATTCTGCAGGAGCAGGATAAGCTGTATCAGTATACTGTGACTGAGATTGCAGAAAAGACATTTACATCGAAAGCGACGGTTGTCCGGTTTGCAAAGGCAATGGGGTATGATGGCTGGAAAGAATTTATGAAGGATTACATTGCCGAGGTGAATTACCAGAAAAAGTATAAAAATACAGTTGATTTTAATATACCGTTTCAGAAAGAGGACGGTATCGATACGATCGCTGAAAATATCAAAAAACTGCAGATGGAGAGTATTCGTGAGACGGCAGATCTGCTGGATAAAGAGGTGCTGAAAAAGGCCGCAGACTATCTGGCCGGAGCAGAAAATATCGTGATCTTCAGCAGCAGTCCCAATACATACCTCGGAGAGCTGTTTAAGCGGAAGCTTCTCACAATCGGAAAGCGCGCAGCTGTTGCGAAGAGCGGAGAGGCGGGAATCGAGGCGGCAACGCTGGGCCCGCAGGATCTGGCGCTCATTATCTCTTATTCCGGAAACAGTGTCACGCAGAATCCGGTAAACCGAATCGGGCTTCTCAAGAAAAATCATGTGCCAATCATCGGAATTACAAGCGGGGGCGATAATTATATGCGGAAAAATCTGGACTGCATTATTACCATGTCATCCAGGGAGCGCCTTTATAGTAAAATCGCAAATTACGCGACGGAGGAATCTTTAAATTATATTTTAAACGTCCTGTTTTCCTGCTGCTTTGCCTCTCAGTACAAGCAAAATCTTGAGTTTAAGATAAAAAATTCCAGGTTATTGGAACAGGAACGAGTTACGATGATGAAAGAAATGCAGGACAGGTAAGGCCTGTTGAAAGGGGCTGTGCGATACGATTATATTTGACTTCGTTCGTCACGGCTTCTTTTATTTCTGCACAAAAAATGTTTCCTGTTTCAGAAAGTTTCATGAAAACATAACAAAAGCCGCAATATATAAAACTTAGTTTTGGTATTTGCTGTTTGCTTGATTGGCAAAATGATTTGTGGTTTACTGTGCTTAAGAAGAGCGGAAGCGCTTTTCCGGATGCGTGCAGCACAGGTAAAAGGTCCATTCACAATGAGAGGGGAGTATTTCATATGAGCAGAAAGTATGAGAAGTTAGCAGCGGAAATCGTAAAGAACGTAGGCGGAAAAGAAAATATCAATGACGTCTACCACTGTCAGACGCGTCTGCGGTTTAAACTGGCAGATGAAGAGAATGCGGATGACAAGAGGTTGGAGGAAACCGATGGAGTCGCAAAGGTGATCCGAAACGCAGGGGTATATCAGGTAGTCATTGGAACCCATGTTGCGGATGTGTTTGAGGAGATCGAAAAACTGGCGGACGTCCGCAAGGATAAAGAGGATGCAGAAGCAGCCGGGGAGAAACAGAATGCTTTTACAAAGATCATAGATTTTGTGGCCGGAGTCTTTCAGCCGGTGATACCGGCATTATCCGGCGCCGGTATGGTAAAAGCCCTGTTGGCGCTGCTCGTAGTTATGAAGGTGATATCCAGCAGTTCCCAGACGTATTACCTGTTGAATTTATTTGCAGACGGCGTCTTTTATTTTCTGCCCATGATCCTGGCTTTTACCTGTGCTCAAAAGCTCAAATGCAATCCGATCCTGGCGGCCGGCGTTGCAGCTATGATGCTTCACCCGAACTGGACAGCGCTGGTGGCGGCAAAGGAAGCGGTGAATTTTTTTAACGTAATCCCATTTACTCTGGCGAATTACGGTTCCTCGGTTATTCCGATCATTCTTATTATCTTTGTACAGTCTTTTGTAGAAAAAAGGCTGAGGAAGTGGATTCCAAAGGCCGTGGAGCTGGTCTTCGTACCAATGCTTACCTTCCTCATTATGGGGACTCTGGCATTCTCTGTATTAGGCCCCATTGGTGCAGTTCTTGGCAATTATCTGGGACAGTTTTTTACCTTTTTGAGCGAATCGGCTGCATGGGCGCCGGCAGTTTTAGTAGGCTCTGCACTCCCGGTGATGGTAATGTTCGGTCTTCATAACGGTGTAGCGCCGCTGGGCGTTATGCAGATGGCTAACCTCGGATACGACAGCATTTTCGGGCCGGGCTGTGTGTGCTCCAATATGGCGCAGGCCACTGCGACAACCGTTGTCGCCCTGAGGACAAAGAATAAAAAGACAAAGCAGATTGCGGTATCCGGTGCAATTACCGCTTATATGGGAATTACAGAACCGGCTCTTTACGGTGTCTCCCTGCCGAAAAAATATCCATTGGCGGCAGCCATGATCGGCGGAGGCCTGGGCGGACTTTATGCAGGGCTGACCCACACCCACCGATTTGCCACCGGCTCCTCCGGATTACCGGCGGTCCTGCTGTATCTGGGGGACGATACGACCAAGTTTTTCGTAAATATCATCATTGCCATTCTCATCTCAGTCGTAAGTACCGCTGTGATAACCTTACTGTTGAGCTTCAAGTTCGAGAAGGAAGAATGTTCAGACAGAGATGTGATAGGAAAAACAGAAGAAAATGCAGCGGAAAATATAGAAGCAAATACAACAGCAGAAGATACAGCAGCAGATACGCGGGTATTTCAGTTTGGATCTCCGGTAAAAGGCTGGGTAATGCCGTTAGAAGAAGCTGAGGACGAAGCATTTGCCTCCGGCGCATTGGGGCAGGGCGTAGTAATTGAACCGGAGGAGGGGGTGGTGAGAGCACCGTTTGACGCAACAGTAGCAGCCCTTTTTCCAACAAATCATGCAATCGGCCTCGTTTCCGACAGTGGTGCGGAGATTATGGTACATATAGGAATTGACACCGTTCAGCTGGAAGGCAGATACTTTGAGGCATTTACGGCGCAGGAAAGCCATGTGAAGGCAGGCGATGTGCTGATTAAGTTCGATCTCGATGCCATAAAAGCCGCGGGATATAAGACGCAGACCATGGTAATCGTGACCAACAGTTTTAACTATAAAAAGATAGAAGCAGAGAGTCATAAATCCACAGACGGCAGCGGTCATTTGATGACTTTGATAAAATAAGAAGGGGGCTGAATGATGTTTTATAAAACCTTGAAAGAATTTCCGGATGACTTTTTGTGGGGAGCTTCTACGTCCGCATATCAGGTCGAAGGGGCTTATGATGAAGATGGTAAAGGCCTGTCCATACAGGATATCTATGAGACCCCGGAAGGGATCACCGATTTCAAAGTGGCAAGTGACCATTACCACCACCGGACGGAAGATGTTAAGCTGATGGCGGAGATGGGGCTGAAGGCATACCGGTTCTCCATCGCATGGACAAGGATTATTCCGGATGGAGACGGTGAGGTCAATACGGCAGGCATTGCATTCTATAATGATCTGATTGATGAATTGATTTCCAACAGGATTGTCCCGATTGTAACGATGTATCATTTTGATCTGCCGCTTAAACTGCATGAGAAAGGCGGTTGGAGCAGCCGGAACACGGTCGATGCGTTTGAACGGTATGCGAGAGTATTGTTTGAGAACTTCGGTGACCGGGTGAAATACTGGCTGACCATAAATGAGCAGAATGTGATGATCAACCACCCAAACGCCATGAATCCCGGAACGATTCCCTCGAAAAAGGAACTGTATCAACAGTGCCATCACATGTTCTTAGCCGGGGCAAAGGCAGTCATACTCTGTCACCAGTTGTGTAAAGATGGCAAAATTGGCCCGGCGCCAAATATCACGGCCATATATCCGGAGACGTGTGCCCCGGCGGATGTGATTGCTGCCGATGACTGGGAAAGTATCCGCTGCTGGCTTTATCTGGATATGGCGGTTTATGGAAGATACAACTCCCTGGCGTGGTCTTATCTGGAGGAAAAGGGATATGCACCAGTGATGGAATCGGGGGATATGGAGCTCCTTGAAAAGGCAAAGCCGGATTATCTCGGCGTCAATTACTATGCCACAGCCACCGTGAGCGCAAGCCGAAATGATGGAACGGACTGCCAGCCGCGTGGCGGCGACCAGCAGGTCATGATCGGTGAGGAAGGCGTCTACCGTGCGGGCCAGAACCGGTATCTGGAGAAAACGGAATATGGCTGGATCGTAGATTCCATCGGCCTGCGTGTCACACTCCGGCGCATCTATGACAGATACCATATGCCGCTCTTAATCACCGAGAATGGGCTGGGAGCCCGGGATTTGCTGAGCGAGGATGGCAGCGTACATGATCCATATCGGATCGATTATTTGAAGCGCCATTTTGAACAGGCACAGATGGCTATAACTGATGGCGTGGACTTGATTGGTTACTGCCCGTGGTCTTTTCTGGACTTAGTCAGTACACATCAGGGATATGGAAAGCGGTATGGGTTTGTGTATGTAGACAGGGATGAAAGTGATTTGAAAGATATGAGAAGAATAAAAAAAGACAGCTTTTACTGGTATCAGAAGGTAATTCGGTCGAATGGGATTTAGGTTTTTGCATCGGTAACCGGAAAAAGGAAGGTGTTTGAAAAAGATCGGGTGAGCGTTTTCTCCTGGTCTTTTTTATTTCACAATTTCACAGGAAAGTTCATCTTATGAAATATCCCCGGGGGATGCATACTACGCGCTATGGAAATATGGCCGCTGAAGCGACCGCGCTCCGGCGCGCAAGTCCGGTTTGCCGGACTCTTTGTTTTTGCAGTTGAAGATAGAGGAAATACTTCCCCTTAAATTGCCTCATGAATGAAGGACAGAGGCGTTGGAGTGCCGACAATAAATTCTTATGCCATATACCACAAATATGGAACTCTGTATTTAAAAATAACTGGAAATAGCATATAATTGCAGTAAGGAATAAGAAGGGAACTTACATTTATTCAGGTGCGATGTACCGGGAACAGCGGCTCCTATATGAAGAATAACACTTTAAAGAAGCGTCTGCCTGTTGGAGATGGATGGAGGAATGGATGGAGCGGAGAAAAAGATGGGATGCAGCTGCTGCTAAGGAAACCGTGGTTTTCAGAAAATACGAAAAACGGTATTTTCACAAAAAACTGGCGTACAGGATCGTATTGGGACTATTTTTGTATGGCTTCGGGGCATGCCTTATTCTGTCCCTCTATCTGACGGCGGAAGAGCAGTATAGGAACCGAAGATACGAAAATATATTTATGACCGCATTGTTAAATCAGAAAAATATGAACGGAGACACGGAGGTTCAGGAGACACAGGGATCGGTCGATCCAGGCAGCTATATCGCAGGGACGGTCATCTGGAGTGTACTTTTCCTGGGCGGGTACGGTTACTATCTTTGTTCCCTGGTTCAGAGCCATCAGGAATTTCAGAAAAGATCCCTGTATTGCAGGAGAACAGCCTGCGTTGGAAAAGAAGATTTCAGAATCAGCGCCTGTGTGGATTTGATGACAGAGGAGGGGAAGATCCTGGAGGGACTCACAGTTCCGCTGTATGTGCTTTCAGAACTTGAACTGCATAAGCCCGTTTATCTGGTAACCACTGACCCGAAAGCTTTCTATGAGCAGGCAGACATTTACCCTTCGCCGTATCCAGAAAAAAATCCGTTGGATTTACCGGATGCCGCTGAGTTCTTTTTCCGGAGGTGATCATATATGGGAAAAATAGTGCTGTTTCTTACCCTGCTGTCAATATTTTCCGGTGCAGTACCGATTCGGACCTCCGATTGGTTCATGGGAAATGCGGGAGCAGTTCCTGAATACAAAGCTCCCCAATTCTCCGAATATCGTATCCTGGCAGTCAACAACCTTCTTCTTGGCGGATATTGCGATGGCAGATGGATCGAATGGCCGGAACTTTATCCCATGATGGCGGAAACGAATGATTATAAAATGTACATAGACGGCCATTATCAGGGGACTGCATCAGGGCAGAAGGAGATGGAACACAGTGCGGAATTATATTCCGGCGCGGAGGTGCATTTTCCAGATTTCGAGTATACGAGCGATGAGTATCACAGTATCGTGGCATTTTCAGGAGAAGAAGATATGGAGATTTTGAGCGGCAGTAAAATTACTCCTGAAAATGAAAGATACCGTCAGGTACTGAAGGAGTATCTGGCGGGGATCGGTGTGAAAGAAGAATTCCGATTAACGGATGTTACTAAAATCGATTTGGATGGGGACGGACAGGACGAAGTATTTGTCCAGGCATACCATGATGCAGATATGATCGGGAATTCGGAAGGTATCCTTTATATGCGGAAGGTGATGGAGGGGGAAGTTAGATCATTTATAATTCCGATTACCGAGCCAACGGCTGCCGCGGATCATTTGAAAATCGAAGGCTTTTTCGACTTAAACGGCGATGGGACGAAGGAACTGCTGATTTCGACTATGGGAATCGGTTATCACAGCTATCTGGTATATGAGTTTAAAAATAACGGGTTTACAAGAGTATTTGAAAATGGGGGAGATCATTGAAACGAACGAAAAAAATGAGAAATGTCTGACGGGGTTACGGGGAACTGGGAGTATTTGGCGATTGGAGGAAGATAGATGAAACGTGAGAGTATTATTAAGCTGATGTGGATCTCTTTGGGAATTCATGTGGGACATTTTTTGTTAGAGGGGATCGTGGCTATGGGCCAGAGGCAGATTATGGCGTTGTCCATGGCGCCGGATTTTGAGGGAACCGTGTTCCCTGTGCCGTATCTTTTGGCTGGCAGCGCCGTGTATCTGGTGATCCATGGAATTTTGACGGTCATTTTGGCAGGGCAGTTGAAGAAAGGCGGGAATTCCATTGCGAGTGAGGTGCTTGTAGTTATTCTGTTTGGAGGTGCCCTCGGCTGGTTCTCCATAATTGGAAACGGACTGGTCTCACGTCTGGTCGGGGCATATCTGGGGAGTATCGGACTGGCAAGCTTCTCCATTATCAATCGGGCACTCTCATTTTTCAGTCCGATTCGTACAGTGGCCACCAGCCTGCTGATACTGGCGAGCGGGATGTCGATGTATTGTAAATTGGAGGATAGAAAGCTGCATATGGGGGAAGTGTGACTGGAGAAACCTGTTTAATGAAAATCTTCAGGTGACGGTGGTAAATGCTGCAAAGGATTTGGATGGTGCAGTTTTTTGCGAACATTCTGAAAATGGACCGGACAGAAGTCTCCCGAAGCCTCTGGAAATCCAGCTGGCTGTGAGGGAGACTTCGTTGGCCGACAGTGCACGATTCCGCTGGCACAGCAGCAGCTATCTTGCCGGGGTGCTTGTCTTTGTTATCCTTCTAATATTTTAATTTCGTAATATCTCTTATCTGTTTATCGTATGTATCTTTAATTTTTTTCTAAAAAGACTCGATATTTGCAACTTTTTGCCCTCATTATTTGTCTAAAAAAGAAGCAGGAATTTACAAATGAGAGGGAAAACATGGTATTCAGCAGTTTAGAATTTATATTTCGGTTTCTTCCGCTATTTTTGATGATCTACTACATAATCCCATGCAGCTGGAAGAATTTTTGGCTTTTTGCGGGAAGCCTTGGTTTTTATTTTTATGGGGTCAGGGATACCCCTTTTTATTTTGTTCTTCTGGTCCTTTCTATTCTGGTCAACTACAGAATCGGGATTTTGATAGGACGGCGGAGGCTGGGGAGGATGCGAAAGAGGTGGCTGGTCTGCGGTATAATCTATAACCTTTCCTGGCTGATCCTTTTCAAATATTCCGCATTCATCGCCCAAAACGTAAATCTGCTTCTGGGAAGAGCGGGGATTCCATTGCATTTGCCGGTTTTTGCGCCGGTACTCCCGGTGGGAATCAGTTTCTATACTTTTCAGGCAGTTTCATATCTGGCGGATGTATATCGAAAAACGGTTCCCTATGAGCGGTCTATGGTTGGCTTCGGCATGTATATCAGCATGTTCCCGCAGCTGATCGCAGGTCCGATTGTGACGTATTCCTCTATGCGGGCACAGATTGGCAGAAGGAAGGTTACCTTCCGCGCCATTGAGGAGGGGCTGAGGGAGTTCACCATTGGTTTGGGCTTTAAGGTGCTCCTGGCAAATCGGGTCGGCGGCTTATGGACTGAAGTGCAGACGATTGGTTATGAGAGCATTTCCACCCCGTTGGCCTGGCTCAGTCTTGCAGCCTTCAGCCTGCAGATTTATTTCGATTTTTGCGGGTATTCACTCATGGCAAAGGGACTGGGTACTATGATGGGGTTTAAGCTTCCGAATAACTTCAATCATCCATACATGTCTCTGTCCATGACGGAATTCTGGCGAAGGTGGCATATAACTCTTGGCAGCTGGTTCCGGGAGTACGTATACATTCCCCTGGGAGGGAACCGGAGAGGGGCCCTTTTGACCTTTCGAAATCTGCTGGCAGTCTGGCTTTTAACCGGATTCTGGCACGGAGCCAGCTGGAACTTTATAATATGGGGGCTTCTGCTGTTCCTGATCATGTCCATCGAGCGAATTGGACTGCTTCGGGTGCTGGAACGGCGGCGGGTAATCGGACATCTCTATATGATGCTTACGATTCCTTTGACCTGGCTTGTATTTGCCGTTACGGACATCAGACAGATCCTGCTGTATTTTCAGAGACTGTTCCCCTTTTTAATGAAACAGAGCCTTTTCTATTTCAGCGGGGATTATCTGAAGTATGGAAAACTTTACGCGGTCTCCATTGCGGCTGGGCTTGTGTTTATGACGGATATCCCCTGTCGAATTTATAATCGGCATAAATACTCCCTGGTTACGGCAGTTGTGCTTCTGGCCGTATTCTGGGCTTGTGTGTATTGTATACGTATTGGAATGGACGATCCGTTTTTATATTTCAGATTTTAGAATTATGATTGAAGGCGAAGGTGTGGGATGAGAAGATATTGGTACAGTATTCTTTTGACAGGCAGTATGATTGTCATGGCAGCCACGAAACTGTCAATGGATATACCGAAAAACGAACCAATAGCCCGGGAGACGGCGGCAATACTTGCGGACAACCGTATGGTGGAGGCACAGAGCGCAGAAATGACGGCGTCCGTGACGGTGGAAGCGGAAGAGACGGAAAAGATGGAAGCAATGAACGCAGAGGAGAGTACACCATCATCTCCGGAGACAGAAGAAAGGGCTGTAAGTGAGAGTGATATTAATGAAGATTTTTCCAGTGTGTTGTTTATAGGAGATTCACGGACTGTGGGGCTTTCCGAGTATGGTGATTTAGGGCAGGCGGATGTATTTGCGAATTCCGGTATGTCGGTATTTGATCTCTTTGAGGCTCGGGTATCCGTGAAAGGCGGCGAGAAAAAGACGCTGGAGGAAGTGTTCGCGTCGGAAAACTATCGAACGATTTATCTCATGCTGGGTATCAACGAGCTTGGATATGAAGATAAGGCAATTGTCAATCAATACCGTTCTGTCGTGGAGAGAATCCGCGCAGAGCAGCCTGCGGCAGCCCTGGTGCTTGAGGCCAATTTACACGTAACAGGGGAAAAAGCCGCCAAAAGCAATATTTTTAATAACCAGAGAATTGACGCCCTAAATAAATCTATTAAAAATATAGCGGAAGATACCGGCTGTCGTTACATCAATGTCAACAGCCTCTTTGACGATGAGAACGGAAATTTGTCTGTGGCTTACTCCACTGATGGCGCACATATTCTGGGAAAATATTATTCGGTATGGGTGGAGTGGATTCGCAGCGGCGGATGAACTGCGTAATATTCTGCAGTTCCCTGGCGATGCTCCTGGTCTTTAATTAGTAAGTTTATCCTTGATACAATTCCATATAAAATACTTCCGGCCAGTGATAAGCTGATGATAAAGATCAGAATATCACTGGCTGTCTTTGATTAGTTCCTCTCGCCTGATTATACTCGATTTTGCTTACTTTGGCAGTACATGCCCGGTTTTACTAACAGTTTACGTAAAGATGATTACAGATTTTACTTCCTCTCTCTATAATTAAAAATATAAAAGATGTCTGACAACTATTGCGAGACATAAAACGAAAACAGGAGAGTACAGGATGCAGTACCGTTATGAACAGATAGCAGGAATTCTGGAAAACAAGATAAGAAACGGAGAATGGCAGATCGGCCAGAAGATACCAGGGGAGTTAGCGCTTGCAGGAGAATTCCATGTGGGTCGATCCACCATAAGGGAAACCCTGAATATTCTGCAGCAAAAGGGAATGGTGGACAAGCGTCACGGTTCAGGAACTTATGTAAAAGAGAACAAGCAGAAGATGGAGAATCCAATCATGTTTTTAAGCTCCATCGGGCAGATGATTGAAAATGCGGGATATGAAGCGGGAAGTATATTCTACAGCGTCACCCATGAAACGCCGGATCTGGTGGTTTCGGAGCGGCTGGGGCTGACACAGCAGGATCGGATCGTTGTGATGAACCGAGAGAGAACGGCCAATGGGGTGCCGGTTGTATTTTCCTATAATATATTTCCGGAGAAGCTGGTGGGTGATATCTTCGATGAGGGGTTAAAGGGCAGTATCTTTCAGTTATTGAGAGATAAATGCGGTGTCACAATTGCCGGTGCGGATACCTTCATTAAAGGAGTTAATCCCAATAACGCATGGGACGAGCTGGCGCTTGTGTATCTAAAAGAGCCGGTAGTGCTTCTTGAACAGCTGCATGTAAATGATGAAGGAATCCCTGTCCTGTTTTCCTATGATTATATCAGAACAGATATTATGAATCTTCATCTCAGAAGAAAGATGTAGAAAGAGAGGTATTCAACATGGAAATGACAGAGCGTGCGCTGCCGGTAAGAACAAAAGCAGCGGCTGAACGGGATATAAGCCGGGTGAACAGAGGGCTTATGAGAAAAAAATGCATATTTTTATGGAAGGGAATCGGTTTGTCCGTCTTACTGTTTGTCACACTGTTTCCGATCTATTGGCTGATAATCATGGCAATCCGTCCGACGGCGGAAACCAGTGCGGGAGCGGGACTATTTCCTCAACAGCTTACCATTTCCCATTTTACAGAACTGTTTACTCAGAAGTCATTTGGTACTGCCCTTCAAAACAGCCTGATCAATGCGGGCACTGCGCTTGTGCTGTCTCTGGCGCTGGGGCTTACCACAGCCTACGTATTGTCGCGTAAACGCTTCCGGTTTCGTCTGAGGCTGCCTGTAACCGGGTGGGTGCTGCTGATCAGAGTGCTGCCGCCGGTAGCATTTGTCATTCCGCTGTATACCCTGTTTACCAGGATGGGGGTGATGGGGACGAGACTTCCGATAATCTTAGCGTGCATGCTGGTTAATATCCCTCTGGTTATCTGGTTTATGGTGTCCTTCTTCGAGGAATTGCCAGAGGAAGTGGAAGAGAGCGGTAAGATCGACGGTGCAACAGAGTGGCAGCTTTTCACCAGACTTGTACTGCCTCTGGTTTTGCCGGGGATTGCGGCGATTGCCATGCTTTCCTTTCTGTATGCATGGAATGAATATACATACAGCGTGATTCTGACACGCTCCCCATCCAATTATACGATTCCTTTGGCCCTGGCGGTGCTGAATACAGAAGATAATGTTACAAACTTTGGATTGGTGGCAGCAGGGGGCGTAAGCTCGTTTATACCGGTGGCAGTCTTTGTGATCTTTGCACAGAATTACCTCATAAGCGGATTATCAAGTGGGGCTGTGAAAGAATAGAGTAAAGAAAAGTGAGCATGAAAGGAAATGGAGAAGATGAAGATGAAAATGAAAAAGATGAAAATGAAAAATTTGAAACTGCTGGCTGCGGGCCTCGCGATGACGGCCTCGCTGACCGCGTGTGGAAGCAGCGCCCGGGAGACTGTGCAGTCAGCAGACAGCAGCACGGAGACACAGGCGAACAGCGCCATGCAGACTGAGAACAGCCAGGCGCAGGAGGCGGCTCCGGGAGAAACAGCAGAGATGACGCTTATTTTAAGAGGCGGTTCCTATGCAGAGGTCATTAAAAAGGCGCTCCCGGATTTCGAGGCGGATCATAACTGTAAGATTGAGGTCCTGGAAATGTCATTTGACGACTTACATACGGGAATCGCACTGGATGCGGTCAATGAAACGGGAACTTACGATTTATGTATGGTAGATGGAAGCTGGATGGCAGAATTTACGGAAAACAATGTACTGGCTAATTTATCAGAGATGGGATACCAGTTTGATGATGATATTATTCCCAACACTACCAGAATCTGTATGGTAGGAGATGATATCTACCTGGCGCCGTATTTTGGCAATGTGACGGTTATGCTTTACAATAAGGCAAATGTGGAGGCGGCAGGCTACAAGCCGGAGGAAATTACTACTTTAGAGGACATGCTTGCTGTAGCGAAAGCGTCGAAGGAATCCGGTATTAACGGTTTTGCCTACAGAGGAGATACCGGAGATAATATTGTATCTGATTTTTTGCCGATCCTGCTGGCATACGGCGGCTGGGTAGTCGATGATAATAATAAGCCATCGGTAAATACAGCAGAATTTACAGAAGCTGTGAATTACTATACAGAACTGATTAAAACCGGCGCCGCAATGTCCAAGGATGATGTGACAGCAGCCGTAGATAATGGTTCCGCAGCACTTGCGATCGGCTGGCCTGGCTGGTATGTGCCAAGCGCGGACAGTGCGGCCAATTACATGGTCAGCCCTGCAAAGGCATCGAAGGATGGCCAGGTATACAATACCTCGGAGTATGGCACATGGACAATCGGGATTCCGGCAAACAGCCCCCATCCGGATCTTGCATATGAACTGCTTCAGTACATCATGGATCCTCAGGTACAGCTGGAGAGTATTGCAAACGGAGGGGTACCATGCAGATACAGCTGCCTCACCAATGAAGAGATACTGAATGAATACCCACACCTGGAAACCGTATGCAAAGCGCTGGAGAGTGGAGTCTATCGCCCGGCCATCGCTGAGTGGACAGAATTTACGAACATTCTGGGCGCTGAAATAGGAAGCATTATGGCAGGCGTCAAGACGACGGAACAGGGGCTGGCGGATGCACAGGCACAGTTGGAGCTGTTAATGCAGTAAACCGTACAAAATTAGAATTATGGAAAGGCATGGTAATACATAGATGGTCAGACGGGAATTTGGAAAGAGGGAAAAAGGAATCTTCGTCAGTCAGATGACGGCGCCTACGATTGTTTTCCTGCTGGTTATGACGGTATATCCGGTACTATTTACAATATATTACAGCTTTACAGATTATAACTATTTAAAGGGGACGCACCCGTTTTCCGGCCTTGCCAATTATACCGCACTGTTTCAGAACATGTATTTCCGGCAGGCAGTGTCAAATACGGTGAAATTTACAGTGATTGCGGTGGTACTGGAGGTGGTGCTGGGACTTCTGACGGCTCTCTTTGTCAAAAGTCTAAAGCGGGGGCAGAAGGTGGTCAGAACCCTTCTTCTGCTTCCCTACCTGCTTCCGGCCGTCACCGTCGCGCTGATCTGGCGTATGATGCTGTCGCCGAATTATGGAATTATAACCGATGTATTTACCGCACTTGGACTTCCGGTATATAACTGGTTTTATGATGGGAAGACTGCTTTTGGTACGCTGTTGGTGATTGATGTCTGGCAGAATGTTCCATTTGCCTTTCTGCTGATCTATGCCCATTTACAGGGCGTGCCGGAAAGCCAGTATCAGGCGGCCAGTATCGATGGAGCGGGAGCATTGCAGCGCTTTCGCCATATTACGCTTCCTAACATTGGCGGTGGGATTGCGCTGTGTGCCATGCTTCGTACGATTGATACGTTCCGGCTGTTTGAAAAGGTAAATATTCTGACGGGCGGAGGCCCGGCTAACACGACCACTACTATTACACAGTTCATGTATACATACGGTATAAAAAGCCTGAAATTCGGTTTAGCCAGTGCCTGTGCCATAGTTATGACCGTATTTGTGTTGATTATGAGCAGTATTTATATGAAAAAGGCGATGAAATAAAATGGAAGAATGGACAGCGCAAGTCACTTTTATGAATGTGGGAAATGGGGATGCAATTCTGATCGAAGCGCCGGATCCGGAGCACCGCGACGGCCTGTTTGTAATGGTCATTGACGGTGGAAGCGGAGAGCAGGCAGAGTATGCGGATCGGTCAACAGGCAGGTTAAGAGCAGTCGATTATATGGAGAAAAGAGACATTAAGCATATCGACGTAATGGTATGTACGCATATTCATGAAGACCATACATGCGGTCTGCTTCCGATTGCTTTAAAATGGTGTCCTGAATTTCTGTGGCAGCCTTTTCCCGCTGAGTTATCAGAAATCATGAAGCTTCTCAATGACGGGACTGGAGAGGAATCCGGCCGTAAGCTAATTGCTGCTCTGAACGGCTACGCCGCTTTATGCCGTTATGTGAAAGCGCAGGGAGGCCGTGTTATTCAGGCGAAACCAGGTTATCCGGACAGCAGCACCATGTTCCCGGCAAAGGGAATCCGGATTCATATTCTTGGGCCGGCAGAAGAGGCTCTGGACAGGCAGACGGCGCGGCTAAAAGCCTTATACCAGGAAGGAAGACGGGATCTGCTGCCGGCTCTTGACAGATGCATGAACAGCTCCAGTATGATTCTGCATATTGCCTGCGGCGAAAAAACATTTTTGCTGGCTGGCGATGCGGAGGCCTCTGACTACGAAGCATGCAGGGGGGATATAAAGGCAGACGTATTTAAGGTGGGGCATCATGGTCAGGCCAATAGCCTGACTCCGGAAATACTGCAGGCGGTATCTCCCCAGTATGCCGTGATCTGCGCTTCCAGTGACAGGCGCTATGAGAGTGCGGCTCCGTCAGTTTTAGAGCAGCTTTACAAATCCGGCATACCGGTTTATTACAGCGATTGTCCGACGGTGGCCCCATTTGCGGATAAAATAGAACCGCACACAGCAGCAGTATTTCGGGTAATGCGGGATGGAAGGCTGTATGCAGCATATAATCAGGAAAGGTGTATTACGGATGGAACTGGCAAAAGTTAATATTGAGGAACTGGAAGCACTTCTTCGGCAGGCGGGGGAACTGTTTCAGGATAGGGAAGCCGCTGGCTGTGTGAAGATAAAAGGAGAGGCGGATTACGTAACCGAGGTAGATTACAGGGTGCAGCAGTTTATACGCAGGCGTTTGGAAGCGGATTATCCCCAGGTTCAATTTTTGAGTGAGGAAAAGACGAATCAGGAGATAGATAAATCCGGCCTTGTGTGGATCCTCGATCCTGTGGATGGAACCACCAATTTGATTCATGACTGCCATGCCAGCTGCATTTCACTGGCACTGATGGAGCGCAGTGAGGTAGTGCTTGGCTTTGTATACAATCCATACAGTGAGGAGCTGTTTATGGCACAGAAGGGCCGGGGCTGCCGGCTCAATGGAAAGAGTACAGCGGTAAGCCGCGCGGCGCGTATGGAGGATAGTCTGATCGCCATAGGGACTTCCCCGTATTACAAAGAGACCGCGGATAAGAACTTTGATATATTCAAGCGCCTGTTTATGGATTGTCAGGATATCCGAAGAAGCGGATCCGCGGCCATGGACCTTGCGTATGTTGCGTGCGGACGATTAGACGGTTATTTTGAACGAAACTTAAAAATATGGGACGTTGCGGCAGGGATGCTTCTGGTGCGGGAAGCCGGCGGAAGTGTTTTAGCTTTTAACGGGGCCCAGGCGGGCAATGATATGGTAAGCGATATTGCAGCAGGCAATTCCGTTATAGCCGGGCTTTTGACGGAAGAGTACTTGTAGAGAGGTATTGCCGGTTCGGAAAAATATTATTTCTGATGGTGATGATTCCTCTTGCGGCAGAGTGAAAACCGGGATGTTCGTATTGGCAGGATCGTAATACTCTTAGATGAAGTAAAAGTCTTTCTGGTACAGAGGCTTAGATATCTGTTTTGTAAAGAATTCTGGTGAAAGATGTGGTGGGCAGAACTGGCGATTTTCGCCATATCTGTCCACCGGTTGTTATGTGTCCTATTATGTGGCCGGGGTATGTGGTCTGTTAAATGGTCCACTATTCCGTCTAACCAATCCACCGCCGCAGAATTTCCATAAGAATTTCGATATCGATGGGCTTGGCAATATGGTCGTTCATTCCCGCACTGTGAGCCTTTCCGATGTCGGAGGCGAATGCATTGGCCGTCAGGGCAAGGATTGGAATGGTGCGGGCATCCTCCCGTTCCAGCGACCGGATCATTTTCGTTGCCTTGTATCCATCCATCACTGGCATTTGTATATCCATCAGAATACCGGCATACTCTCCGGGAGCGGAGGCTTCGAATTTATTGACTGCGATGGAACCATTTTCCGCCGTATCGATCAGGAGGCCGTGCGTTTCCAGCAGTTCGACTGCGATTTCACGATTGAGTTCATTGTCCTCTGCCAGCAGGAGCTTCTTACCGTCCAAGGCGGCATCTGACCTCTCACGCAGGGCGCTCCGGGCGTCGGAACGGTCAATTCTGCAAAATTTATGGAAGGTATGTACCATTTTTGATTTAAACAGCGGCTTTGTGATGAAGGCATCTGCGCCCGCCAGACGGAATTTATCCTCGATTTCAGAGAAGTCATAGGCGGATACGATGATAATCGGCATGTCGATGCCAACCTTTTTTCGTATTCGTTTTAAGGTCTCCAGACCGTCGATATCGGGCATGATCCAGTCCAGGATTACAGCAAAGAAATCCGCCGCCGCTTCATGAGCCGCGGCGACACGGTCGACGGCTTCCCTTCCTGACAGTACCCAGCTGCACTGCATACCCAGATCGTTCAGAATTTCGGAAACGCTTTCGCACAGGATCTGATCATCATCCACGACCAAAACCGGCAGCCCGGCCAGTTCTGCATCATCTGTCTCTGGCTCTCCGCATAAATCAAAGGTAACGGCAACGATAAACTGACTGCCTTTCCCCGGAGTACTTTTTACCTCAATGGTGCCATTCATCATGCGGACGATGTTCTGGGTAATTGCCATGCCGAGGCCGGTGCCCTGGATATTGTGAATGCTGGCGTCGTCCGCCCGGGTGAAGGGTTCAAAGAGATGCGGGATAAAGTCCTCATGCATACCGATTCCCGAGTCGGATACGACGAAGGAATACTGTCCCTTTCCCTTTGCAAAAGAGGGCGTTTCCTGGATTCGCAGTCCGATGGTTCCGCCTTCCGGCGTATATTTGATGGCATTGGACAGAAGATTGACAAGCACCTGCTGCAGGCGGCCGCCGTCTGTCACCACCTTTTCATGGCGGACACGATTGGCATTTACCTGAAGCGTCTGATGTTTTTCCCCGACCAGGGGACGGAATACATCCATCACATCTTCAATCAATTTTGGCAGCGAGACTTCCTCCGATGACAGATCGATCTTCCCGCTTTCAATTTTAGACATATCCAGCACCTCATTAATCAGATTCAGAAGATGGCGGCTGGCTGTGTTGATTTTTGTAAGGCAATCCTGTGTCTTTTCCGGAGAGTCTAAGTTTGCCTGGGCGATGACGGACATGCCGATGATGGCATTCATCGGCGTGCGGATATCATGGGACATGGAGGAGAGGAAGTTAGTCTTGGCCTCGTTGGCAATCTGGGCTGTCTTGCAGGCATCCTCCAGCACCTGTCTCTGCCGCGCCTGCTCCATGCGTTCCCTGGTCACATCGAGTCCCACACTGTAGTAGGACGGGATGCCATCCCAGCTGTCCTCGGCACTGACAAAGCTGAAGGACAGCGCCAGTATCTTAAGAACCCCATGAAAGGTGACGATACGTCCTTCTGCCGCCGTGGGCCTGCCGGTGAACCGTGACTGCTCCATGATATCGGAGATCTGTTCAATATCCTCCGGATGCACATAGGTACATTGGGAATGCAGCTCCTGTTCAAATTCTGTTTTCGTATAGCCGATCAGATCGAGGAACCCGCCGCCATACCAGAGGATTGTCCTCCTGTCTCTGGCGTCTACCCGTGCAAACCCGCCGTGAACACTGTTAATCAGCGCGTCCCGCTCCTGATCCTTCTTCGCCAGCTTGTATTCCGCGCTGAAGGTGTCATGGGAGAGCTCGAGGCGTGCCCGGCGTCCCTCCCAGTTAATTTCCAGATCTCTGATCATAAATGTCCGGCCTAAAGTGGGATTATAGAACTCCCATTGATAGAATTCTTCCCTGCATAGTTTGTCGTTGGTACAGAAGGGACAGGGGGAGGTCCGGCCCTGAATGATCTCATAACACTTCCGGCCTATCAATTTAGCGGCCGGCATGCCAAGCACCTCGCAGGAGGTCTGATTCAGGTAAAGAAGCTCATAGGTGTCGATATCACTGACATAAGCATTGCCTTCGTAGGTATCCAGCACCGATCGAAAGCAGTGCTGCTTCTGTTCACACAACCGGGCCTGTTCTTCTTTTTCGGCAGCCAGAGCACTGATATCGGCTAATTCCATTTGGAGTACCGGTCCCTCTGCCGCCGGATCAGCGATTACTGACCCCAGAAGGCGCACCCAGGAATAACCATCTGTCTGCCGGGGCAGCCGGAGGGTCATATCGATATCAGATCTTCCGGCTTTCATTGCCTGCTCCGCCTCACGACGGATCGCTGCAAAATCATCAGGAAACTGAATATAGTATTCCTGCAGGCTCGGGAAGAGACTCAAAAATTCTTCCATTGTATAACCTGTAAGGCGGAAAAAGCTGGAGTTCCCCCATAAGAATGTGAGAGGGTCATCCATCAAACAGCAAATAACGCTGACTTTCATGAAATCCATTCCTTCTGGACATTTCCCTGCTGGATATTTCCTTTCTGGACATGTTCCGCCTGCCGTCTGCGGCGAACAGGAATTGCTTTGTTTCTTTCTTTCGTTGAAATCCATACTGTTTACACCTGTCCTAAAATTTCATTATTCTTTGCTCACATATAGAAGTACATTTTTTGTTACCGCTTAAATTGTTCCGGCGGAACAGGTTTTCCGATGAGATATCCCTGGATATAATCACAGCCAATATCCTTAAAGAAACGGTATTGTTCTTCCGTCTCGACTCCCTCCGCACAGCATTCGATGCCCAGCTCATGGCACATTTCCACGATATGTTTGACTAAAATCTCACATTTGCCGGCTGTTCCGTACCGCTGTACAATACTTTTGTCTATTTTCAGGAGATCAAAGTCCGTCATCATTAAAAATTCATAGGAGGAGTATTCGACACCGAAATCATCAAGAACGATGCCGAATCCGTGGCTCTTCAGCTGATCGAGGAGCAGGGCCATCTGCTTTTTGTTGAGCGTCTCCTGCGTCTCTGTAATTTCGATCTCCAGTTGTTCCGGTTTGATCTCGTAACGCTGAAAGATATCCCGGAATTTCTCGAAAAAGTGATTGTCAAACAGGGTAATCCTTGAGAAATTGATCGCCAGCCTGATGTCTGAGAACGCCGTTCCTTTCCAGCTGGTCAGAAGCCTGCATACCTCTTCCAGGACAAAGAAATCAATATTTGATATCAGCCCCTCACTCTCAAGCATGGGGATAAACTGATAGGGCGGCATGATGGAACCATCCGTTTCTCTGTAACGCACCAATACTTCGGCGCTGTCGATCCGTCCTGATTTTAAGTTAATCTTAGGCTGAAGATAAATCAGGTACTCTTTATTCAGAATTGCGTTTGTCAAATCCAGCAGCATAGGCATTTTTTCAGGCGCAATCGTCAGGGATTTTCTGTAATACTCCTGTTTTCGGAGATACATCAGCCGGTCTGCCTTATGTAACGATTCGTATAAGTCGGTATAGATATCATTCCAGGTGGTGCCGATTGAGATGATACAGAAGCCATTTTCTGATAAGGATTCTTCCAGCCGGTTCATCTGCATCATAAATGCTTCATAGGTCAGTCCCTCGGATACAATCAGAAATTCATCCCCGCTGAGCCGGAATTTCCGGGCATTGGGAAAATTCTGTTTCATCTGATCGGATACCCGGGTGATCAGCATGTCTCCATACAGATGGCCTTTTGTATCATTGAGCCGCTTGAGGCCATTGATATCCATGTATAGGACTCCTGTGGGAGCCGGCATACGTTTTGAGAAGTCACCGCAGTATTCCATGAAACTGTTACGGTTTTCGAGCCCCGTCATGGAATCCTGATAAATCATGAACTCCATGCTTTTCTTCAGCGCATTTTTAGCGAGTTCGCTCTCGAGAAAATAGGATAGCCCTCTCAGATAATGAAAATTTTTTTTATTCTGTTTGGGGTCATCCACACCCAGAAATCCGCAGAAGCCTCTCTGTCCGGACAGCGGGATCGCCATAAGGCTGTTGATCCTCTGCTTTTTCAGAATGTCGTATTCCAATTGGCGGTCTTTTCCCAGTTCTTCAACATTATCGATTTTGATATAGCCTCTGACTGCAAACTGTTCCATCCAGAAGGACATCGTTTCAAGCGGAAGATCCTGAAGGATGTCTTTCTGCGGGGCTACGCCTTCCGCGCAGATTTCATAGGTATTGTTTGCGGTATTGTGTTTTACATCTACCTGAATTAAGTACACACAGTCAGACTGGTAATAATTCTGAACGATACGCAGAACGTATTCTATGGCATCCTCCTGATATACGGAGGAGGTCAGCCACTGGAGGCAGTCTGCCAGGTTTTTTTCAGTCAAAACGGCGGAGGTGTTCCCTTCCGGAGCAGTTATTGCGTCGGAATCTGTGCGCAGGGATAAGAGGTACGCGTCATTACCAAGCCATTTCATGGCAGACGCGTGTAAGACTGCCTGCGTGCCGCATTCAGGGAGCTTCAGTAATCCCGATCCTCCATTTAGAAGCGGGCAGAAATCACAGATGTTGTCTTTCCCAAAGATTGCCTGATAGCAGGATTCTCCCAGCTGTACGTTGGGCTTTAATTTCTTGGCTTTTTGACTTAAGTACAGTAACTCAAAGGAATCCTGATCGATGACGTAAATGCAGGAATCGTCCGAATCGAGAATCGTATGCAGCTGATGCTCCATATCGCTGTACCAGTCCATCGCCCTTCGTTTCTGCAGAAAAACAGTCATCATCTGAGCGATCAGCGACAGAATATCCACTTCCTCCTCCGTCCAGAGGCGCAGGCCTGTACATTCATCAAAACCAATGAAGCCTGCAAGCGCTTCCCCTTTCCAGAAGGCGCACTGCAGTGTGGAACAGATCCCCTGTTCTTCCAATAACTCTCTCTGTGCCGGGTGCAGTGCCGTAATATCACGGCAGTAGAAGATCGACTGATCCTCGAATAAGGTGTGGTAATCCCCAAACTGGCTGTAACTTAAATTCTGCAGAAGATCGATCTGCGGAGAAATGCCGTCATGGCACCATTCGTAAGTATTGGAGGTGTATTTGCCGTCCTCGGTGGATTCAAATATGTAAGCCCTGCTCACATCAAATTTTTTGCCGACGATTTCCAGAATCAGATTAATCGCCTGGTCTGGATTTTCCATGCGGTAAAGAATCTTAAAAATATCAGTCAGAAAGTCCCCGAGTCCCTGAGCCGTTCTCGTTTCGGAATCAATGCGTGCGCCGATGGAAGAGTCTCCTGGCTTTCCCTGCTGATAGTTCTGCTTATCGTTATATATGACATATTTATTTTTTCCGTTGGTCTTAGCGTGGTACAGGGCCTGATCGGCATGCCTGTACAGTGTTTTAAAATCACGTCCGCCTTCCGGATAGACAGCCACACCGATGCTGCAGGATATCTGAACCGAGTATTTTTCATGTTCAAACATGTGGCGGAACAGGTCTGCCAGGCGTTCTGCCTTCTTTTCGGCGGCCTCTCCGGAGGGGATGTTTTTCATAAAAACAATAAATTCGTCGCCGCCAATCCGGCCCACGATATCGGTTGCGCGCATCAGAGATTTCATGGCGCAGGCCGCTTCTGTCAGGACCACATCCCCTACCATATGCCCCTTTGTATCGTTTATCAGTTTGAAGTTATCCATGTCAACCATAAACAGGGCGCTGGGAAGCTCCGGCTTACTGTCCAGAAACTGTTTTATCCGCTTTTCGGTTTCTTTGCGGTTGTATAACCCGGTCAGAGAATCCTGCTGTGCCTGAGAACGCAGCCTGTCCATCGCCTGCATTTCATCATCTATGTTGAAGATAATCCCGATGGCGCTGGAAGACTTTCCCGTATCATCAAATTGTGTGAGGACAAGCAGACGGTACCAGCGGGCTGCCCCGTCTTTTCCAGGAATACGAAATTCTGCCGTAGCATATATTTTTCCCTGTGCGATCCCCGCCTGCAGGGATTGAAATACCGATAGATCCTCTTCGTAAATACACGACGACAGACGGTTCTTAAAACAATGTTCCATATCCTCTGCCGTGTACCCTGACAACTGAACAAAACCGTCGTTCATCTCTTCGATGGAAAGATATTCGTCAACTCTGCATTTCAGTATCCCTACCTGGAGGTTATCTGACATCATTTGAAACTTTAAATTGGCCTGGTTTGTTATTTTAATCATGTTTTCCTTTCCAAACGTCTGAAAAGACTTCTTTGCTCATATACAGAATAATTGTGCTCAGGATAAGTATAACAAAGGAAATTGTAAAGATCAACCGTAAATGAAGACAGAAGAGGCAAGGTATGATATGAAAAAAAGGAGAGCGTGTCAGGGATATTGAAACGGCTTTGCCGCCCCTGACACGCTCTTCTTTTTTCTAAGGTCCGGTGGTTTCTGTTACAGGTCTGGAATAAGAAGTCCTTCTGCCTCGACAATCCCCAGCTGAACCAGTTTGGTAATTGTAAGATGAAACTCATGAACCATGAGTTCCTCCAGTTTCCTGGAAAAGCGGATGGAATCCGTTTCTTTCAGCGATTGCAGTAAGGCTTTATAATACGAAATATAAGAATCCGTTGGAGCGTCGTCTTCTTTCCACATACTGCGAAGACCATACCCCCAGAACAGCTGCTTCAGGAGTTCCCCGTAGATCGTGCGGATCGCCTCATAGGGAGCAAACTTCCGCAGCAGATCCAGGCAGTCATAAGAGACCAGCTGATACATCTGACGCGTCTCCATGGTGGTCAGGAACTCGGTGCCTGCCTGTATTCCGGCGGCATCCAGTGACGATATCGTAATCTCGGAAACCGCTTTGCAGGACAGTGTCAGGATTTGCAGACTCTGCGCCATATCCAGGAGGCGTTTGCGGACTACCGGATTGGTAAAATCACAGTTACCGGCCGTCTCGTGAAAAGGAAGAACCCTGGTTCCAATCCGCTTGATTGATTTTACCGCGCCAACACCGTTTAACAAAGAGAGAGTACGGCGCGCTGTGCTCACGGAAACCTTTCTCTCTCTGGACAGCTTGTTCAAGGACGGCAGCAGTGTATCGACCGGATAGCGACCGAGGCTGATGTCAATCAGTAAGTCCATGGCAAGAGAGTAGCATATCTGTGATGCTTTTTTATAGGAATTCCATGTAAAAGGGATCTCCTCCTGTGACTGCAGCGTGATCCGTTCCTTATAAAACCGGCATAAGGACACGGAAAGGAAATCCTGTGCCTGGCATATTAATTTCTGAAGAGAATCCCAGTCCTGCTTAAGACAAAGGTCCAAGGACTGCGGAGCAAATTCCTGGACAGCGAAATCACACCATGGATTGTCGGGTACACATAAATAAGGGGCTTCAAAAAACATATAGACCTGCCAGAGCAGCCGGGTAAGGAGGTCGTTGCCCAGAGAATCGTATGCCTGCATCATATGATTAAATGCGATAAAAGGCTGCAGGCCATGATCCTTCCTGAGTTCCAGCATGTTGTTGTAGATTTCCGAAGGGGCATTCTTTAAGCCAATCCACTGGGCATTGGTGAAGAGCGGGCGCAGAGATCTGCTTAAATCGATGAGCGCGCTCTTTCTAAGGGAAAAGAAAAGCTGGACATTCTGTTCTATTTCCTGTTCGCTGTAATTTTTTATTACCGTAGACCCTACATTTTGAGAAAGGGTTATATATCCCTCCCGTTCCAGCTGGAGATAAGCACTGCGTATAGTATCGAGTGATACAAGGAAGTTTTCAGTGTTGTTTTCCATCGTAGGGAGCACATCGCCAAAACGATAGGCGCCAAATTGAATATGGGTCTTCAGAACATCATAGACGACATGACACCTTTCCATATCATTTTTCACGTATTCACCTCATTTTTACTCTTTAGGATATCGTAACCAGTATAACATGACTGCGGCCGCTTTGCCATAAGAAACAGGCAGGACAGAGGGGGAAATGGATTGTGAATCCTCGTAAAACATTGCTATTCGATGCGGAATTTGCTATACTGGACGTATTATTATGAATGTGAACACAGCAAAAACTCAAGCCTGCAGGGATTCAGCCGGAACGGCGTGAGAGGAGGATTCCAGCAATGACAAAAGATACATCGATCTCCATGGACCAGCTAGAGGCGATCCTGGACAATTCACCAACGACAGTGATCATCAGTGCTCTGGATAACCGGGAGCTTCTTTATGCCAATAAGGCCGCGCGTTCTGGAATTGCTCCGGAATGCCTGGGACGGAAGCTGACCTGTTATCAGGCGTTCGGCCATGACAGCCCCTGTCCAACTTGTCCGGCCGGGACGCTCGGGCAGGAGGACAGCGCACTCCGCGAGCTCTTTAATCCGGGGAACGGCCATACCTACCGGTATGTCGGAAAGGATATTGACTGGTCCGGCCGTCCGGCACATATTGAATATATTTCCGATATCAGCAAACAAAAACTGCTGGAACAGGAATTAGAACACCTTGTAAACTCCATTCCCGGAGGGATTGCAAGCTATGAGATAAGAGAGGGCCGTTTTATCCCTGTCTACTATTCCGACGGCGTGATGGAAATCTCCGGCCACACCAGGGAAGAGTACAATGAGATGGTGAAAAACGATGCATTGGGCGCCATCTATGAAGCGGATCGGGAACGGGTCCTGTCGGCGGCTGCAAAAGCACTGGAAGGCGGGGAGGTTCTGGACGTATCTTACCGGATGCGCCATAAAAACGGCAGTCTCATCTGGATTCACTTAAATGGACGGCAGATCAAAACCTCCTCCGAAGCAGCCATGTTCTACGCAGTCTTCACGGGAATGTCGTCGGAAAGCCGCTTATATCAGAATATTACTAACGAGACGGCGGACAGCATCTATGTCATCGCCAGGGATACCTTTGAGCTGCTCTATGTCAATGAAACCGGCGGCATCTTTTCCCCCGGGCCTGACTGTCTTGGGGAAAAATGTTACGCTGCGCTGCATAACAAAAAAGCAGCCTGCGAATTCTGCGGCATTATGGCGGGCAGGCTGGACGGCGAAGAGTATGAGATAAAAGAGGACGGAACCGAGCGGATTACGTATACGCGTTCCCGTGAGACGGACTGGAACGGCATTCCTGCTTACGTAAAATACGTAAGGGATGTCACGGAAGCGGTTCAGATCCGGAGGGAAAAAGAGCGTCTCGATCTCTACTTCCGGAGCATCGTAGAACAATTCCCCGGCGGGATTTCCATGATGACGTATCATCCGGATGGAACGATGAAGACGGAGTTCATCTCACCGGGCTTTGCGGCGATGACACAGCGGACCGTGGAGGAGGCCGGACACTTGTATGATGCGGATATCTTTGCGGGGATGCATCCGGAGGACGCAGAAAAGAATCGGCAGAAGTTTCAGAAATTTTTGAAGCGCGGAACAGGAACCTGTGAGCTGACGGGGCGTATGCAGCGAAAGGACGGGAGCTATCTCTGGACGTGCAGTACGCTGTCCATGCTGCCTTCCCCGGATGAGATCCGCCGGATATATATTGTGTATACCGATATTACCAAGACGATCGAGGAGCAGGAACAGCTGCGGCGCCGGTACGAGGAGCAGCTTCTGGAGCATTATCATAAGAACGGGGCCAATGAACTGATTCTCGGGCACAGCAGCATTTCCCGGGACCGCGTGGTGGAAATGCGGGACTCCACAGATTCCGCACTTGTGGAACGGTTTGGAAGGCGCAGGGACGCATTTTTTCAGGGGCTTGCGGGACTGATTACAGACAGGGAAGATCAAAAGGCATTTTTGAAAATGTTTATGAATGAATCCATGCTGGACGCATATGCCCAGAATAAAACGGAACAGGTGATGAGCTGCTTTATCCGTCTTCCCGAGGAAAAATACGGCCGTTTTGTCCAGTTCAAGGTCAATCTTCTGACAGGTCCGGAAGCAGGTGAGATCATTGGAATCCTTACGGTTACTGACATCACGGAGGAAACGATCTCTGAACGGATTTTCCATCAGCTGTCGGTCACGAGCCATGACTTTGTGGTCGATGTGGACCTTCTTCATGATTCCTATGCGATACTGGCCTGCAATGAGAATGCGTCCTACATCCCTGCTCTCCATGGCTGTCATTCGAGACAGACGGCAGAGATGGCTGATTCCATCGTACTGCCAAAGGACAGCAGACAGTTCCGCCATGCGCTGGAAGCGGATGAGATACGCAGAAGCTTAAAAAAGGGCCCCTATACGTTTACCTTTTCCACGGAAAATCATGGAGATATCCGCATAAAAAATATGACGATTGCCTCCATTGAACCGCTTTTAGAACGCTACTGTATGGTGTGTACGGATATCACGGATTCGGTGCGGGAGCAGCAGGGGCTGCTGCATATGATGGCATATACGTTTGAACTTATGGGGCTTTTAGATGTCGGCAGCGGGAGCGTCACCGTGTATACCCGGAATATGGTACTGGAAAATCTGCCGCCGGATACCACAGAAGATTATGCGGAGGCTGTCAGAACGTTTACCGATCACGATATTGCGTCTGAATCCGCTGAGAATGTGCAAATTCAATTCAGGCTGGAAACGATTCTTCAGCGACTGGAGCAAGAACCTTCAGGCTATGATTTTGTTGCTGCCTGTGTGGGAAAGGAGGGGATTCGGTATAAGCAGTTCAGCATGCTTTGGGGAAACCGGAACCACGATACCGTCTGTGTGGTCCGGGCTGACGTCACGGACATGATAGCGGCAGAGCGCGAGGTAAAGAAGGAACTGGAGCATGCGCTGGCGGATGCGGAGGCGGCCAACGAGGCAAAGAGTAATTTCTTATCCGCCATGAGCCATGATATCCGCACTCCGATGAACGCAATTGTGGGCATGACAACCCTGGCTTTCGCCCATATCGATGACCGGGTCCGGCTGGAAGACTGTCTGCAGAAGATCACCGTATCCAGCAGACATTTACTGAGTCTGGTGAATGATGTGCTGGATATGAGCCGGATTGAGCAGTCGAAAATATCGTTCAATCACATAAGGCTCCAGCTTCCCGACCTCGTGGACCAGCTGACAGCCATCCTGGTTCCCCAGGCCAGGGAGCAGGGCGTGCAGCTGTCCATATGCGCAGAACAGGTTACCCGTACTGCTTTTTACGGTGATTTCCTGAGAATCAACCAGATTCTGATTAATCTGCTGGGGAATGCAGTTAAGTTTACACCTGCAGGCGGCAGAGTGGATTTTCGGGTGGAAGAGATTGTAACGGAACATACACCGTCAACTGTCCGGTACCGTTTTACCGTGCAGGATACGGGAATTGGAATGAGTGAAGAGTTTCTGAAGCATATATTTGAACCTTTCACCAGAGAACAGGCGGCAGAACGTATCGAAGGAACCGGTTTGGGATTGAGCATTGCCAAAAGGCTGGTTGATTTGATGGGAGGGACCATCTCCGTAGAAAGCGGAATCAATCAGGGAACCAGGTTTATTGTAGAACTGGAGTTTGAAGAGGCAGAACAAACCTTGGCTGCGCATAAGGACAGCGGGGAAGACGCCGATCCGAAAATGGCAGGTATCTTTCATGGACGCCATTTTTTAGTTGCCGAGGATAATGAAATCAACGCGGAAATCCTTTGTGAGCTCCTCCATATGGAAGGGGCGTCCTCCGATCTGCGGGAAGATGGGGCCAGGACGGTGGAGGCATTTACGTCCGCGGAACCGGGGACTTATGATGTCATACTCATGGATATCCAGATGCCTGGTATGAATGGATATGAAGCAGCCCGCGTTATCCGCAGCCTGGACCGCGCAGATGCGAAGGAAATTCCGATCATAGCCATGACGGCCAATGCATTTGCAGAAGATGTCCAGGCGGCATTGGAGGCCGGGATGAACGCACATGTGGCAAAGCCGATTGATATGAATATGCTGCGGGCCGCGTTAGGGCGGGTTTTGTGACGCCCGGGGCCGGAGCTTTCCGTAATTATGGAATTGATCCGGGAATGAAAGGACATAGACACTAATATAATGTTTAAAAAGTGTGGAACTGTATGAAGACGAAACGGTACAACATCATTTTTGCAGGCTTGGATCAGGAATTGTTTTCCGAAAACAGATTGTCAGAGATTTGGGAAAAGGAAGCAGATGCTGTTTATCTGGAAAGCGGAATATACATAAGCGCGAGGCTGGACATATCGTATTTCATATGCGGTAAAATACGAAACTGTGATTTAGGCGGATTAAGTGCCAGCTTTGTATCACTCAAGGATCCTCTGGGGGCTGAGACAGAGGAGCAATTTTACAGCGCATTATTAGAGGTGGTCAGGAGAGTCAGGAAAAAACTGGATAACCCATATATGGGGGTATCCGCGGAGGCGATAGAGTTTTACTATTTTGTCAGTGTCTAAGCATAAAGACGCCGATGGATTGTACAGAACATACCGTACATAAAATTGCAATCCATCAAAAAAGGAGTTATAATAGGACTATACGGAGGTGAGCAAAATGAAGGTAGTATTTGATCTTGATGACAAGTTGATCGTTACGGAAGCCCAGGAATTGATTGGGCAGGAAGGAGAGCTTACCATTATTGACAGCCGCCATACCTATTATATTGAGAACCTGAGTGAAGAGAGGGCCAAGAAGCTGGTCATGGAGGCGTATAACAGTAAATGCATGAATCTGACAGGATTTATTACAAAAGTCAGAGATTAATGGTCCCAACAGTGAATGTCAGGAAATCGATTTACGGATAACCGGTTTCCTGACATTTGATTCCCGATAATCTCCAAAATTCCGGCTATTCGATATTGCCGGTTACGATTCGGGATGGGAGTCTGACGATTCGGTGGAAGGAAGAATTTAAGGGGATTGGAGTGAATTAAAGAGGACGAAATGGAAAAGATCAGGTGGAAGCGTGCGCCTGGTCTTTTTTGTGATCTCGTCACGGAATTGATTTTATTTATAGGATATATTGAGTGAGCGGCTGCAAGATGCAAAAATAAAAAAAAAGAAACGAGGTTGGTTTTATGAAATGGATGAAAAAACAGAAATGGATGGGCGCAGCGGCATTATTGGGTATCGTATTTTTCCTGGCTGTGCTGTTAGTAAAGCCGATTGGCGTATCTACACAGTTTTCAGTATTGAGCGGCATCGTTCACAGTACCGTTGACTCTGCGGTTATAACCGGGGATGACGAACGGGATTCGGGCTATGGAAGTACGAATGCTTACTATGACAAAAGCGAGGGCAGGCTGGCGGCAAACATTAAACATCCAATGAACTATGATTTTATATTTGTTTTGGCAATTCCGTTTGGCGCATACGCTGCCCATTTGTTACGTAAAAAGAAGTATGGGACACAGTCCATGGAAAGTGCAGAGTCGAAGTCCTGCCCCCTTGCAGGGAAGAGCCGCTGGAGACAGTATTTCGCTCCCTTCATCGGCGGTTTTATTCTGCTGTATGGCGCGAGAATGGCGGATGGATGCACCAGCGGACACATGATGAGCGGCATAATGCAGGGTAGTATCAGTGGTTACCTGTTTGCAGCAGCTGTGTTTTCCGTAGCGATTCCGACAGCTGTTCTGGTTCATAGAAAACGTTCATAGGAGGACAAAAAATGAATATATTACTTGCAGTTATTCTTGGCTGCCTGTTTGGGTTTGCACTCTATTTTACGGGAGCATCGCATCCAAAAAAACTTGTATCAATGTTAAAGCTGCATGACATTCCCCTGATGAAAATTATTCTCTTTGCCATTGGACTGTCCAGCGTTCTGCTATCCATTGCAAATGCACTTGGCATTCTTGATCTATCCCATCTGAGCATCAAATCGACAAATCTTGGTGTGCTTATCGGCGGACTTATTTTTGGAGTTGGCTTTGGCTGGATCGGCTCTTGCCCGGGCACCTGCGTGGCAGCTTCCGGCAGCGACGGCATCAAAAAGGCCCTGATCACTGTGCTGGGCGGCCTGGCAGGCGCCTTTGCCTTCAGCGCGACCTATGGCTTCTGGAAATCAATCGGGCTTTTTGGCGTCATGGATCTTGGCAAAATGACATTATTTGGTCTCTCAGAGAAATATCCTTCGCTTTTCGAGATCGGTTTCAGCGGGCTGCTGATTACCGGATTACTCTTTATGGCCCTTGCAGCAGGATTGCCGAACCAGCTCAGAAAAGAAAAGCAATAGTCTCCGTATTCCGGCTTTTATTGCTTTGCCGGCTGTGCTGCGATTGCCTGGAGATACTTTTTATCGAGCACAGTTACGCGGCCTCGTGTTAAGGCTACTGCGCCCTCGTCAACAAAGTAGTGCAGCATTCGGGTGACCACTTCACGGGCCGAGCCGATATACCGGGCAATCTGCTCATGGGTCAGCTGCAGCGTGTTTTCTCCGGTTTTGGCAGTTTCATCAAGGAGAAAGATCGCCAGCCGCGCATCGAAGTTCAAGAAAAGGATCTGTTCCATCGCCCACATTACTTCTGAAAACTTCTCAGCGGCAAGGCGCAGCGCAAATAGTTCGGCATGGATGTTATCTTCCATAAGTCTGGAGAATACCGCCGAGTTCAGGACCAGAATTTCACTGTCCTGCTCGGCTTCAATGTGAACATCAAAGGTTATGCTCTTGAGTATGCAGGAGGCCGAAAGAACACAAATCTCGCCTGCCCCCAGACGAAAAAGTGTGACCTCCCTGCCTTCCTCAGACAGGATATAGGTTCGGATTTCTCCGTGCTGCAATATTAAGATTCCCACGCACTCATGTTCCGCACTGTATATGGTTTCTCCTTTGGAATAGGAAGCAGCGGCCGTATTACGAATCAGCAGTTCCCGCTGTTGTACGGTTAGCATATCCCAGAAGGTCAGATACTTTTTTAAGTATAATAGTTTTTCTTCCAATGTTTTCCCCCGATGCATTTCCTTCAAAACGTTCCGTTCCATGAAATGGTACCCCCACATATATGATTTCATTTTTATTAGTATGGTACAATCATACAGATAAAAACACAGGGGACGAATTAAATTTGCATATCGGGTTACGAAAAGTCTTATAGAAGGCGTCTTGTAATAAGTCAGAAGATATAGTACAATTATGGTAATATATGGAAGATTTTATCAGTTCTTATAATGCAAATTATACGAATTGCAATGGTAAGATTACTGTATTACATAAGACGTTTTGCAGATCTGGTCATCAGGTCTGTTTTTTTAATCTCTTTTTCTGCCAGGAAAATGATTTTTCTTTCATTATCCGATGTGATTGGTAAATATAATTTGCATTATAAGATACACGCTGTCATCCAACTGATAAAGGAAAGACGGAATATGAAGCAGAATGACTATTTTATAGAAGAATCGGAGCGTGTAATACAAGAGAGAACGGCAGATGGACAGTTTTATATACTTTATACCGACATCACGGATTTTCATCTGGTTAATTACATTTACGGAAATGAAATCGGGGATTCCCTTCTGCAGGAAATGAATCATTTCCTGGACAGCCGGCCCAATATTCTGTTGTGCCGCCGCTTGTTTGCCGACTTTTTTGTAGGACTCTATTTCCTGGAAAATGGACAGGAGATCAGTGAAATAATCAGCGGATTGGACAGAGAACTGCAGGAATTCCTCACGGATTTGCAGTCGAGATATCCTGCATGCCGATTAAAAGCAGCCTGCGGCCTCTGCCTCATTGAGCATGATAATATCGCGCAGGCCATCGACAATGCAAATCTGGCGCGCAAAATATCAAAAAATCAGTATTCCTTCAAAACCGTGGTTTACGATCATTCCATGAAGGATCAGATTACAGCCGTGCATGAAAATGAACTGGAAATCTACAATGCGCTCCATGAAAACCGTTTCTGTTTCTATTTGCAGCCGAAGGTGGATCTGACGAACGGGATGATCATAGGGGCGGAGGCGCTGGCAAGGCGTATCGGTGATGACGGGACTGTAATTCCGCCCGATAAATTTATGGATCTGATGGAAGCGAAGGGATCTGTGATTGAGTTGGATCAGATCATCTGCCGACAGGTCTGTGAGTTCCTGAAAGACCGGATGGACCGGGGATTGTCGGTTGTTTGCATTTCGGTCAATTTGTCGCGTCTCCATATACGAAATCCCGAATCGGCAGATGTGTTCCACCAGATTGCAGCCGAATATGGGATTCCGCCTGAGCTTCTGGAATTTGAACTGACGGAGACCATTCTGCTGGAGGAATTCGCCGGAGCCAAGCATCTGATCGATAAGCTGAGGGCTTACGGCCATCACGTCTCCATCGATGATTTTGGTTCCGGATACGCGGGAATTAATGTATGGCAGGAACTGAACTTCGACTGCCTGAAGCTAGACCGCAAGTTTTTGTCCGATGATGAGCTGTTAAAAAAACGCAATCAGGCGCTCGTTCCCAATATTATCAACATCGCCCACCGTCTCCATGTCCAGGTGCTGTGTGAGGGAGCGGAAACGGAGGAACAGTGTCTCTATCTGCTCCGGCTGGGCTGCACCGTCGTGCAGGGATTCTACTTCTCAAAACCGCTGCCGCCGGAGGAACTGTGCCAGGTCTGTGAACGCCAGGGCGGAAAATATCCGCTTCCCGCGCTGCTGTGCTCCGATAAGTCAGAACACCAGTCCGAACAGACGAAGGAGGCGGATGACGGAGGCGGGGCGCAGAGTAAGATTAAAAGTTATGTTATCGTCATTCTTTGCTGTGCACTTTTCCTGGGAGTCTGCATCACCGGTGTCATGACCGTGAACCGAAACCGGACGCAGAAGGAATTTACCAGCATGATAATCGAAACGCTGAATGCTTACACTGCGGGACAGCGCGAAAATACCCTGACGGAAATCGATGGTGTTGTGAATACACTGCAGTCATTTGCCGTGTTGATTATGGAAAATGACGAGCCGGAATTTATCAATACATTTTTGAGTGCGCTGAATAAGGTGAGTCCGAAGATTCAGTATACCTATTATACTTACGGGATGTATCAGGAGCTGATTACGAGCGGGGAGGCAAGGCCGGAGGACAGTGAAATTTTAGAACGCCTGAAACTGGGCGAGACAGTGGTGACAGATATCATTTATTCTGAGCGGCTGGGAGACATCTACTGCGTTGGAGTCGGAGTTCCTGTGATGAAGGATGGGGTGTTCATTGGCACGGTGCAGGGGATTATCAACGCAGAGGCTCTGATATCTACAGAGCTGTTTGACCCGGGGCTGGGAGAGATATGCAATGTATTTCTTACTGACAGGGACAGCAGGATTCTTCCGATCCGGGAACCGAATGGGAGAGGCGTTGGTGAGAGTCTCCTGGAACTTTTAGATATCTATGGAGTAAAAAAAGAAGTGATAGAGGAGCTTCGTGATGCCTATGATGCAGGGGATTCCCAGGCAAGAAGTGTCCGGGCAGGCAGATTTGACGGGAGTCCGTATTACTTATCCATGACCGGGCTGAGATATAACGACTGGTATCTGGTCGTCTGTTTGAAGGCCGATGCTGCAACCATGCATTTGCGCTACATTGTGAACAATATGATGTGGAGTATCGCCGGGCTGATTGCGGCGGTTGCCCTGGTTTCGGCGGCAATGATTCTTTTCTGGGTGAGAGTTCAGAACAGGATTTCCTTAGAACAGCAGCGCTATCTTCTGCTGGAACACTTTTCAGATACGGTACTGTTTGACTATGACTGCAGGCACGATACCATCCGCTTCACCTCCAATGCATCGAAGCTTTTAAAGATCCGGGAGCTGACACAGAACCATTTTCTGAATGGGCTGGACCGGGCGTTTATTTACGCGGGAGATCAGGAGGAGGTTCAGCGTGTACTGAGCGGTCAGACTGGCGGGGAATACGGCGAAATCCGAGTGCGCGTGATGCGCCCGGATACCGAAGAATACTTCTGGTGTCTGGTGCAGTATCAGAATCTGTATAAGAGCAGCGCCATAGATTCCATTATTGGAAAAATAACGGATATTGACGAGCGTATGCCGCATGAATAAAAGCAGCAGGCAGAACAGGAAAAGCGGCAGGCAGAAATAAAAAGTAAATGATACCCTAATCGTAAGATACAGACTTTCTTCTGAATCCTGTGATTAGGGTATTTTTATTATGCTCTTATAATAATTAATGAAGATCAAGAAGATGGTTTTGCAGCGGTTTTCCGCAGTTCGGGCAGTTTATTTTTCTGAAAATGGACGGAATCGCCGGATCGTTGTCTTTCGTGCCGCTGTAGTATATCGCATCGGCCTCGGCCATGGGCATAATGATCGGAGCCTGATACAGATAACCGCATTCTCTGCACAGCCAGGAGCTTCGAAAGAACACATGGTAAAAATGTTCCCCGTTTTTAAAGCAGTGTAGCGTTGACCATTGATAATTTTCAATCCTGTTTGGATGGTGGGTAAATGCCAGATATAATTGTTCCGGGGCAGCTTCCCTTGCCTGTTTGATGAATGTTCTCAGCTCTGTCGGAGACTTCTTTAAATAACTTAATAATTCGTGATCCTCGAGAATACGGTCATAAAATTGAGGAGAGATGATGTATGTATATAAACCATCGATATAATCGATTTTTAAACAGTATTTTTCTAATAGCTTCACATGATTCCGCCCTTTCAAATATAAATTTATTTCATTATAGCAGAGATGAGGGGGAATATGAAGCAGAAGCAGCAATATGAACCTTAGGCAGCAATATATAAGCATAGGCAGCAATCTTAAGCATTCGCCACCAAATCAGCCGTTAAATATAGGATTGTTAAAACCAAACAGACCTGATATGATAAATTCAGTATATCACTGCATGACCATTGATACAGCGTAATATGTCATACAGCGCATCATATAACATGTCGTACAGCGCATCATATAACATGTCATACAGCGTTTCATACAACACGTCATATTTTGGAGGGGGAAGTATGCTGTCATTCGTTCGCAGATTCAATATCAGCCTGTTTAAGAAAATAATCACGCTCTTTTTAATCGTTCTGGCGCCTATTTTTATTCTGGGCATCTATATCCGCAACTGGGGGGCCAATACCGTGCGGGAAGAATTGTCAAAGTCATCAACGGCCCAAATAGAATTTTATTTAAATCAGCTTGAGGATGAAATCGAACGGCTCAAGATACTGCAGTATACGTGCCTGAACGACGAGCATCTTAACCGCCTTGCAGTGCAGTACAGCATTATGAGTCCGTACGATATTGTCAGCAATATGAGGCAGCTTCAGGCGCGTCTTATGACGATCGTGTACAGCAGCAGCTATGTGGAAAATGTCAGTGCACACATCTTTTCCATTGATAAGACCGTATCGTCAGACCGGGGGGTGGATGAAATAGACCCGAAGGTTTATGAACGGATCAAGGCTGCGGCCGGACTTAAGGGAGCACAGATTATCCGGTATGAGGACGGATTATATCTTACGACTGCCTATCCTTTGGACAATTCGGGCCAGAACAGTAACTATGTGATAGAAGTGAAACTGAATCCGGATGTATTTAAAGAGGATTTAAAGCAGTTCAATATCTATCCGGACAGCGGGTCATTTTTAATTGATCTGACGAATTCGAATGAGATTGCCATGGCAAGCACCGGAAGATCCCTGCAGCCCCATGATATATTGAGCGATTTTGCCATATCCGGTAAAAGCGGTACCGATCTGGGTAAAATTGACGATTACCGCTACTACTCGGTGTATGCGAGGTCGGACTATTTAAGTCTGCTGCTGCTTCGATATCTGCCGGAGAATCTGGTGTTCACGCCAATGCAGAACTTTACCAGCTGGATATGGATCTTCATCCTTGTCTCGATAACGGTAGTCATCATTTTCACGCTGTTTATGCATCGTTTCATCAATAAACCGATCAAAAACCTGGTAGCAGTTTTTCGCCAGGTGGAAAAGGGGAATCTGCAGATCAGTCTGAATCCGGAGGACGTCAGATCCACGGAATTTGCTTATTTATACACCAGATTCAATAAAATGGTTGAGAGCTTAAATATGCTGATCGATCAGGCATATAAGCAGAAAATTCTGACTCAGCGTGCGGAACTGAAGCAGCTTCAGGCACAGATCAAACCTCATTTTCTATATAACAGTTTCTTTATCATCAATACGATGGCACAAATGGGGGACGAAAATCTGGTAGAGTTCACAAATCATCTGGGAGAGTATTACCGCTACCTTACCAGAAATTCCACGGACATTATTCCTCTTTGTGAGGAGGTGGAGCATGCGCGCACTTATACCAGCATTCAAACCATGCGTTTTTCAAAGAATCTCGAGGTGGATTTCAGTCCATGCCCGGAAGAATTCGAACAATATCCGGTCCCGCGGCTTATCATACAGCCGCTGATCGAAAATGCCTTTGAACATGCGGTCGATAAGAGAATGAAGGACCGGATCATCTCCATATCCTTTGAGATATGTCAGGACAGGCTGCATATTATTGTCGAAGACAACGGCAAAAGCCTGACGGATGAAACGCTGGAAGAGCTGCAAAATCGATTGGCAGTCCAATCGGATGATGTGGAAGTGACTGCACTGCTGAATATTAACAGACGTTTACAGTTACAGTACGATGAAGCCAGCGGCGTGCTGCTTAAACGCAGCTCATTGGGAGGACTGCGGGCAGAGCTTGTATTGGGAGTGAGGAGGGGGTAGTATGTACCGGCTATTAATTGCAGATGATGAGGAAATTATTGTAAATGGGCTATATGACATTTTCTCCAATCTGGAGAATTTAGAACTGGATGTGTATAAGGCGTATTCGGGTGAGGAGGCAATCCAGTGGCTGGGGCGGACCAGGATCGATATTGCTCTGACCGACATCAATATGCCGGAGATCGATGGTCTGCAGCTTCTGGATGAGATTAAGAAACGCTGGTCCTGGTGCCGCGTGATTTTCCTGACGGGACACAGTGAATTCAACTATGCGTATAAGGCGATTCAATACAGTAATGTGAGATACTTATTAAAGACGGAGGGATATGACAAGATTATAAAGACCGTGGAAAGCGTTGTTCAGGAGCTGAAAGATGAGAATCAAACGAATGAGATGATTCAAAACGCCAAAGATCAGATTAATCTTGCTCAGGATTTGTTTTGCCAGAAGTATTTTTATGCATTGCTTAACAGTGATCATTCTTTAAAAATCAATACGGAAGAATTCGAACGGCTCTTTATCCATTTGAAAGCAGACGAACCGGTGATGCTGGTTCTGGGGGAAATACTGACGCTGCCCAAGTCGATTGATTTCTGGGAGAAAAATCAGATCATGTATTCGATCAAACAACTGCTTGTCAGATATTTTTCCATGCACGTTGACAGCCTTGCTGTCCCGCTGAAGGATGATAAGATTGCTGTTTTTGTCCAGCCTCGAAAGACACAGCCATTTTCGGAGCGTGATGACGGCAGTATGAGCGTTTTCCTGAAGGGAACGCTTGAGATCGTTCAGTCGGCCTGTCGGGAGAAGCTGAATGCCCCAGTAAATTTTGCGTTGGCAGAAAGGCCATGCGGGTGGAAGGAGATCGCAGAGAAGTATGTATCCCTGATGGACTTACTTAGCCACCATATCAGTCATGATATGGAAACTATTCTCGACGAAAGGGATTTTCGGAAGCAGAGGCAGAACTTCGTTCCGGTTCAGGATGCAAAAGCTGACCATGCGGCGGCTGAGCTGCAGGGGTTATTATTCCGCAAAGACTTAAGCGATTTATATCACTCCATTGAAACCGGGGAAGAGCAGGACTATTTTGATTCCTTAAAAAAATGGCTGGTGCCCCTCGGCGAAATACAGGATAAAAACGATGGTATTGCATTGGAGGCATACCAGACAATTATCACCTTCTTCCTTTCCTGTATGAACCGTTCCCAGCTGGCATTTCAGTTTTCCGAATTTTACAATATAAATAAACTGCAGGACAGTGAAAGCTATGGTACCTGGAAGGAGGCAGCCGATCATCTTCTGGAATTATTTCATAAGCTTTTTGATTTACAGAAAGAAGAGCAGTGCAAGCGGACGAATGAAATCATAGCTTTTGTACAGCAGTATATTGAAAGCCATTTGTCGGAAGATTTATCCCTGACAAGCCTGTCTGAAAAAACATATTTAAATTCCTCCTATCTTTCCCGGCTCTATCATCAGACGACCGGCCATAAGCTTTCCAGCTTTATAGAGAATGCACGGATAAAAAGGGCGAAGGAATTACTTGAAAATCCGTATGAAAAGATTTACGAAATTGCAAGAAAGGTTGGCTATGATACGGCCGCCTCCTTTACACGCCTGTTTAAAAAAGCAGAAGGTATGTCGCCCCAGGAATACCGGGATACGTTTCACTCTGCGAAAAGACATGAGAGTTAAAACGCAGATGTAAAAATATGTGAAGACGAGGAAAAAATATAGTAAAGATGTGTTAAGAAAATCAAAAGTTGCTTGTAGAAAACGACTAAAAATACAGGTATAATAAGGATACAAATTGGTGATAAATCATAAAACAAGGAGGGCTATATGAGAAAACGTATTTTTAGTACCGGCATATCTGCTGTATTGATCGGCAGTATGCTGCTGACTGCCTGCGGGGGAAATAATTCGGGCGGTTCGTCATCTTCTACGAGTGCAGCAGGTGAAACGAGTACTGCAGCGGCAGGGGACAGCTCCGCTGCTGCGGAGAGCGCGGATCCATTTGGAAAGTATGATCCACCAATCAATATGACATTTGCACGTACGGTGGATAATGATTTGAATGACAATATTCTGCCAAAGACTCCGGGGGAGACCATCGACAGCAACAGGTGGCTGGACCTGTATTCCGATGATCTGGGGATTGATATCAGCTATGCCTGGACGGTCAGAGGCGGTCTTAACGATGATGCCTATACACAGAAATTGAATGTTACCATTGCCTCTGGTGATTTGCCGGATGTTCTGATCGTAAACCGTACACAGCTGAAACAGCTGGCAGAATCGGACATGATAGCAGATATGACAGAGTTTTACGACCAATATGCCAGTGATCTGACGAGAGAGGTTTATAATTCAGAAGGACCTGGTATCCTGCAGTCGGCTACCTTTGACGGCCATTTGATGGCAGTCCCCTATGCAGATGCATCGGTGGAGAGTACACAATATCTCTGGATTCGCCAGGATTGGCTGGATAAGCTTCAATTAGAACCACCCAGGACGATGCAGGATTTACGGAATATTGCGGATGCGTTTACCACGCGTGATCCTGATGGAAATGGAAAAGATGACACGTATGCAATGGCAGTTACAAAGGATTTATACAGCGGAGCCATGGGTACAGAAGGTTTTTTCGCAGGTTACCATTCTTATCCCAATATGTGGGTGAAGAAAGACGATGGGACTTTGGCGTGGGGCAGCGTGCTGCCGGAAACCAAGGACGCATTAAAGGCTCTGGCAGATATGTATGCGGCTGGAGAGCTTGACCCGGAATTCGGTATTAAGGATGGTGCAAAGGTTGCAGAGATGATAGCGGCCGGAAAAGTGGGAATTGATTTTGGTGAGCAGTGGAATCCGATGTATCCGCTGATCAGCAACTACCAAAATGATCCGGAAGCCGACTGGGTTGGATATCCGATCGTATCGGCCGATGATACGCTTCCGAAGGTTCCGCAGAAATTCCGTACCCAGTGGTATTATGCAGTCCGCAAAGACTATGAGAATCCGGAAGCGGTTGTTAAGTTAATCAATATGCATCTGGAGAAAAACTGGGGCGAGGACAATGACTTTAATCACTATTACATGCCGGTAGAAAACGGAGCAGTAGGCGTATGGAAGTTCTCTCCGGTTGCACCGGCTCCGACGAATAAAAACCTCGAGGCGTTTAATGAAATCGAAAAGGCGCGCAAGCTGGGAGATATGAGTATTTTAGTGGGCGAACCTGCAGTTATTCAGACAAATCTGGAAGCTTACTATAACGGCGATACGACTCAGTGGGGATGGGATAAGATATACGGAGAGAATGGAGTCTTTCATGCTCTGAATGGTTATATTGAGAACGGTCAGGTGATGAGAGAAGAGTTTGTAGGCGCGCCTACACCGACGATGGTAGATAAACAATCCTCTTTAAAGACGATGGAACTGGAAATGTTTGTCCGCATTATTATGGGAGATGTTTCCATAGATGAATTTGATAAATTCGTTGAAAACTGGAATGCTCTTGGCGGAGCTGATATGACAGCAGAAGTCAACGAATGGTACCAGTCCGTTAAAAACTAGAAAAGAGATTACGAGAGGAGAGGTTTCATAAAAACTTTTCCTCTCGTTTTTTAAACAGGAAAGAGAGGGTTTCTATGAAAAGCAGAAGAAAGCGGGAACTGCCGCTGCATCTGATGATTTTACCAAGTGTAATTATGCTCATTTGTTTCAGCTATTTGCCGATGGGAGGCATTATCATTGCTTTCCAGAAATTTATACCGGCGAAGGGACTGTTTGGAGATCAGAAATGGATTGGCTTCGATAACTTTATCTATTTGTTCAAACTGCCTAATTTTACCAGCGTGCTGTGGAATACTCTGTTTATCGCAGTCATGAAAATAATTTTCGGACTTTTAATTCCGATTGTAGTCGCTATTCTCATCAATGAGGTGAGACATAATTCCTTGAAAAAAGGCATTCAGACGGCTATCTATCTGCCTCACTTTTTATCATGGGTGGTATTAGGCGGCATCTTTATCGATATACTTGCGCCGGGAGACGGACTCGTCAATCAGGTTATCAAAGCTCTGGGCGGCCAGCCGATCTTCTTTTTAGGCGATAATAAATGGTTCCCGTTTACGCTGATCGTAACGGAGACCTGGAAGTCCTTCGGATATGGAACCATTGTATATCTGGCGGCAATCACCGGCATTGATTTAAGCTTATATGAAGCAGCCCAGGTTGACGGTGCTAACCGGTGGAAGCAGATCTGGCACATTACGCTTCCCGGCATGCGCATGGTGATTGTACTGTTAATGGTGCTGAGCCTTGGCAACGTGCTGAATGCCGGATTCGACCAGGTGTTTAATATGTACAGCCCGCCTGTATATGCCAGCGGTGATATTATTGACACCTTCGTTTACCGGATCGGCATGCTGGAGGCACAGTTTGGCGTTGCAACGGCGGTGGGACTGTTTAAATCGGTGATATCTCTGACTTTAATCTCAGTTTCCTACTGGTTTGCCTATAAGTTTGCAGACTATCAGCTGTTTTAGGAAAGGAGCAGTCTATGAAAAGCAAGAAGAAGTTTAAGTGGTTTCCGATATTAAATACGGCATTTCTGCTCGTACTGGCTCTGATCTGCGTGATTCCCCTGATCCATGTGGCGGCAGTTTCCTTCAGCTCCAGCGCGGCGGCTTCGGCCGGAACCGTATCGCTGTGGCCCAAGGAGTTTACCTTAAATTCGTATTCCTTCGTTGCAAAGCGTCCCGCATTCTGGCGTTCCATGAGAGTTTCCGTTACGCGAATTATTCTGGGCGGGGGCTTGAGTATTTTACTCACAATTACGGCTGCCTATCCGCTGTCTCAGCCGAAGGGAAGCTTTCGGTTCAGAACCGTTTACGCATGGTTTTTCTTTGTCACGATGATATTTAATGCCGGTTTAATTCCGTGGTACATGGTAATCAGGCAGTTTGGCCTTCTGGACAGTATTTGGGCGTTGATTCTTCCAAGCGCCGTACCTGTCTTCAGTGTGATTCTCCTGCTCAACTTTTTCCGTGAAGTTCCGAGAGAACTGGCGGAGGCGGCATTTATAGACGGAGCAGGGCATTGGCGCACCCTTTGGACGATCTATGTACCGCTGTCCAAACCGGCTCTGGCCACACTCCTGCTGTTCTCTCTGGTGGCAAACTGGAACAGCTGGTTTGACGGACTGATTCTTATGAACAATCCTGACAATTATCCGCTGCAGACTTACATACAAACTATTGCGGTCCAGCGTTCGTTCAGTATGATGACGAGAGAAGAGATCCAGCAGATGGCGACAATATCAGATCGGACTCTGCGTTCCGCACAGATATTTTTAGGGTCTCTGCCAATCGTCATGGTGTATCCGTTCCTTCAGAAATACTTTGTGAAAGGAATCGTGTTGGGAGGTGTGAAGGGATGAGTATGAAAAAACAGGCGTTTAATCCCTATCTTCCTTCCTGGGAATATATTCCGGATGGTGAACCCCATGTGTTCGGGGACCGCGTTTATGTGTTCGGATCCCACGACCGTTTTAATGGATTTGCCTATTGTTTAAATAATTATGTATGCTATTCCGCGCCGACGGACGATTTAGGCAACTGGAGATATGAAGGCGTTATTTATGAAAAAACCAGTGATCCGGTAAACCGGGATGGCAGCATGTGCCTGTATGCCCCGGACGCTGTCAGAGGCGCGGATGGAAGATACTATCTGTATTATGTGCTCGATAAAGTTCCGTTTGTATCGGTGGCTGTCAGTGAGACACCCGCAGGAAAATACCGTTTCTATGGATATGTACACGATTCAGACGGGAGACGTCTGGGGGAACGGGATGGCGATCAGCCCCAATTTGATCCGGCAGTCCTGATGGAGGACGGCAGCGTCTATCTGTATACCGGATTTTGCGGCCCCGGCGATCAGTCGCGGAAAGGCGCTATGGCGACCGTGCTCGGACCGGATATGGTGACCATAACGGAGGAACCGGTCATCATAGTTCCCGGAAACTGTTACAGTGCCGGAACTGATTTTGAGGGACATGAGTTCTTTGAGGGGCCTTCGATCAGAAAGAACGGAGATACGTATTATTTTGTCTATTCTTCGAGTAAAATGCATGAATTGTGTTATGCGGTGAGCCGGCATCCAACGAAAGAATATGTGTATGGCGGAGTCATTGTCAGCAATTGTGACGACAACATCACGCACCAGAAACCGGCCGGCCTTCCTGCGTATGTTCCAGGCAACAATCATGGCGGGATGGCAGAAATAAGAGGACAGTGGTATATCTTTTACCACAGGCATACAAACGGAACCAATTTCAGCAGACAGGGCTGCGCTGAGCCGATTGAGATCGGGGGAGATGGTTCCATAGAGCAGGTCGAGATGACCTCATGCGGTTTAAATGGAGGTCCGCTGGCCGGGAAGGGAGAGTATCCGGCGTATATTGCCTGTAATTTATTTTCCAAGACAATGGATAACGACCACTTACTCCACCATGCAGGCTGGATCGACGGAAAATATGCCAGAATCACACAGGATGGGCGGGATGGCGATGAAGAGACCGGATACATCGCCAATATGCAGGATTCCACAATCGCAGGATTCAAGTATTTTGACTGCAGCGGTATTACGAGGATTTCGCTGAAAACAAGAGGCTATGGCAGCGGTTATTTTGAAGTGAAAACCAGATGGGATGGTGAGTGCCTGGGTACGATTCCGGCAGGCTATTCCAATGTATGGGTGGAAAATTCTGCTGATATTATGATTCCGGATGGAGTCCATGCGCTGTATTTCGAATTCAAAGGCGAGGGCGGGATCAGTCTGGCTTCCTTCTCTTTAGAGTAGCAGGAGGAAGCCGATGAAAGAGACCAGAGAAACGCGCCTGTGGTGGACGGATATACCCGATCCTGATGTGGTCCGGGCTGGTGATGCGTATTACATGACGAGCACGACGATGCATTTTACGCCAGGCTGTCCTGTTATGAGATCGCGGGACCTGATTCATTGGGAAATTGTTAATTATGTGTATGATGTTTTGGAAAACAGCGATGAGATGTCTTTAAGAAATGGAAAACACGACTATGGGAGAGGGTCCTGGGCAAGCTGTATCAGACATGCCGACCATACGTGGTATGTTGTGTTTACGGCATATAATACCAATAAAACGTATATTTTTCAGACCCAAAGCATCGAAGACGGGCCATGGGAGAGATACGCGCTTCCCGGCATTTACCACGATATGTCCCTGCTGTTTGATGAAGACGGCAGAGTCTATATGGTATACGGCAGCGGGACAATCCGTGTGATGGAATTAACCTCTGATGCGAAGGCGGTTAAAGCAGATGGCTTGAATCAGGTGATTATTCCGAGTGCTGATGTGGGAGGAACAGGCGGCCTTCCTGCCGAAGGGGCGCATATTTATAAACGGAATGGCATGTACTATATATTTCTGATTGCGTGGCCTCCTGCGGACCGCTCTTCCGGAAGGAGAATGGAGCTGTGCTACCGCTCAGACAGAATTGACGGCGTGTATGAGGGAAGAGTGGTTCTGGACAGCGATATGGGATTTCATAACAGAGGAGTCGCACAGGGCGGAATCTTTGAGACTGAAGATGGTAAATGGTATGCGCTGCTGTTTCAGGATCACGGTTCGGCAGGCAGAATACCGGTGCTTGTTCCGGTATCCTGGGAGGACGGCTGGCCGGTGTTTGGAGACTGTGGACGGCTGCCTGATATAAACACCGTGAATTCTAAGGCTTTTTGCAGAATTGATGTTGTCCAATCGGATGGGTTTGATGATCAGACAGCGCTGGGACTGTGGTGGCAGTGGAATCATAATTGTGATGACCGCTTCTGGTCGCTGAGTGAAAGGCCGGGATGGCTTAAATTAATAAACGGTACGATTTGCGACAACCTGTCCAATGCGCACAACACATTGACACAGAGGACCTTTGGGCCTGTCTGTTCCGGCCGTGTGCTCCTTGATACATCGGAGATGAAGGCGGGAGATTTCGCTGGCCTTGGCGCTTTCCAGGATCAGTATGGATACGTCGGCGTCATGAAGACGGAGACTTCGGCTAAGGTGATCATGGCGATGGCGGAGCCGGAACCGTTTGAACCTTCCAGGATGCACTATGAGACCGGAAAGCCAGAGGTGATTGTGGAAAGCACAGCGCTGCAGCAGAGCGAAATATATCTCCGCGTTGACTTTGATTTTCGGGATATGGCGGATACCGCAGAGTTTTATTACAGCCTGGACTGCAGCAACTGGAACCGGATCGGCAGCCAGTTAAAGATGTCATACCGGCTGACCCATTTTGTGGGGTATCGATTTGCGCTGTTTAGCTATGCGACGAAGGTAACCGGCGGTTCCGCTTATTTTGACTGCTTTGAGGTGTCCTGAATTAGAAGGAAGGAGAGAACATGAAGAAAGCACAAATTATCATTGATCGTTATTTTTTAACAGGGGATGTTGACAAAAGAATATACGGTTCGTTCCTTGAGCAGCTGGGGCGTGCTGTATATGGGGGAATCTATCAGGAAGGAAATGTGAATTCCGATGTGCATGGCTTCCGCAAGGATACTCTGGAGCTGGTAAAGGAGCTTAGAGTGCCCATTGTGCGTTATCCAGGCGGAAACTTTGTATCAGGGTTTCACTGGGAGGACAGTGTAGGGCCGAAAGCACAGCGGCCGGCAAGGACAGAGCTGGCCTGGAAGGTGATCGAGACGAATGAATTCGGTTTAAATGAGTTTGCAGACTGGTCAAAAAAAGCGGGAAGCGATATGATGATGGCCGTCAATCTTGGCACAAGAGGGCCGGAGGATGCGAAGAATCTGCTGGAATACTGTAATTTTGAAGGCGGCACTTATTACAGCGATCTCCGCAGGGCTCACGGCTATGCAGAGCCGCATAACATCAAGGTATGGTGTCTGGGCAATGAAATGGATGGAAAATGGCAGATGGGCCACAAAACAGCGGGAGAATATGGAAGGATCGCTTCAGAGACTTCCAGGCTGATGAAATGGCTGGATCCGGGCATCGAGACCATAGCCTGCGGCAGCTCCGGCCTGGCAATGCCTACATTCGGAGACTGGGAATATCAGGTCCTGGATGAGTGCTACGATGAGGTGGATTATCTTTCCCTGCACCAGTATTTTGAAAATCACAGCAATAACACCCCGGATTTCCTTGCCAGTTCGAAGGTCATGGATGAGTTTATCACTGGAGTGGTATCCCTTTGTGACGCGGTGAAGGCAAAAAAACATGCAAAGAAGAGCATTCACTTATCTTTTGACGAATGGAATGTATGGTACCACAGCAATGAACAGGATAAAAAGATCAAACCATGGGACAAAGCGCCTCATCAGCTTGAAGATGTATATAACTTTGAAGATGCCCTCTTAGTGGGAAGCATGCTGATTACCCTTTTGAGGCATGCGGACAGAATCAAAATTGCGTGTATGGCTCAGCTGGTGAATGTCATCGCACCTATCATGACCTCGGACACAGGGGCCTGGAGGCAGACGATCTTTTATCCATATATGCATGCCAGCATTTACGGGAAAGGAACCGTGTTGCTGACTCAGATTAAGGCTCCTTTCTATGAAAGCCTGAACTATGGAGAGGTATCCATCCTGGATAGTGTCTGCATCTGGGATCAGGAGGCGGACGCACTTACAATTTTTGCAGTAAACAAAGATTTAGAGGAAGATGCAGAAATTGAGTGCGATTTACGCCAGTTTGAGGGATACCAGGTAAAAGAACATTTCGTGCTGACTCATGATGATCTGAAGGCGGAGAATACGGAGCTGGCGCCTGATACAGTAAAACCGGTACATTCGGCTGCTTCCAGAGTGGAAAATGGTATATTTACTTCGGTGCTGGGGAGACATAGCTGGAACGTAGTGCGGCTGGAAAAATAAAATAGAATAAATAAAAAATATTGCCGGAGCTGACTGAGCCATATAGAATCGCCCGCTTTCCTGTGCTATAATAATTGAAAATCTATCAAGGAGTGAATTCTATGCCTGATCACATTGAGATACGGGGTGCCCGTGTTCACAATCTAAAAAATATAGACCTGGATATTCCGCTGGGGAAGCTGGTGGGGATCGCCGGTGTGTCTGGATCCGGCAAGTCGTCGCTGGCTTTGGGCGTGTTGTACGCGGAGGGGTCCCGCCGTTATCTGGAGGCGCTGTCCACGTATACCCGGAGGCGGATGACACAGGCGGCGGAGGCCAGGATCGACAGCATCGAGTATGTTCCGGCTGCTCTGGCGCTCCATCAGCGTCCCGCCGTACCGGGGGTACGAAGCACCTTCGGTACCTCTACGGAGCTTTTGAATTCTCTCCGGCTCATGTTTTCCAGGCTGGGAAGCCATCGGTGTCCCAATGGTCATTTGCTTCAGCCGACGGTGAACACAGCCATCGGAAAACCGCTTCACTGTCCGGAATGCGGGGCGGCATTTGACGGTCCCAGCGCCGAGAGCTTTTCTTTCAACAGCCAGGGAGCCTGCAAAAACTGCGGTGGGACAGGCATCGTGAGAACTGTGAATGAGGCCGTGCTGGTTCCGGATGAATCCATTTCCATAGACGATGGGGCCGTCGCGCCCTGGAATTCTTTAATGTGGTCTTTGATGACGGATGTATGCAGGGCGATGGGTGTCCGCACAGATGTCCCTTTTTCAGAGCTTACAAAATGGGAACGAGAGATCGTCTTCCATGGCCCGGCTGAAAAGAAGCACATTCTATACAAAGCGAAGAAAAGCAATCAGGCAGGGGAACTGGATTTTACCTATTTTAACGCGGTTTACACCGTGGAGAATGCGCTGGCGAAGGTAAAGGATGACAAGGGCATGAAACGGGTGGAGAAATTTCTGAAGCAGGAGCTTTGTCCGGTCTGCGGAGGAACCAGGCTGAATGAAAGGGCGCGCTCTTCCCTGCTCTGCGGGATAACACTGGGGGAAGCCGCCGCTATGACATTGGATGCCCTGATTCCCTGGGTGAAGGCCGTGCCTGCATCCATGCCGGAAGAACTGCGGGACATGGCTGAGAGCATCTGCGGCCAGTTCCTGCATACGGCCAGGCGGCTGACCGACCTGGGGCTGGGGTATTTAAGCCTCGACCGGGCGGGAGATACGCTTTCTACCGGGGAACGTCAGCGGGTTCAGCTTGCCAGGGCAGTGAGAAGCCGGACGACGGGAGTTCTCTATGTGCTGGACGAACCCTCGATTGGACTGCATCCGGCTAACGTGGATGGACTGCTCGGTATGATGGACGATCTGATCGCTCACGGCAATTCCGTTGTACTGGTGGACCATGACACACGGGTATTGAAGGCCTCCGACTGGCTCATTGAGATGGGACCCGGGGCGGGGCAGCATGGGGGAAACGTGCTGGCGCAGGGAAGTCTGGAAGACGTGGCAGAAACGCCGGACTCGCTGATTGCCGGATTTCTGACCGGAGAGGAACCGGTTCTAATCCGTAAACGGACTCCTTCGGAGAGAATGTTTGAACAGGGACATATCAGAATATCAACCGCTCCGCTCCATACGGTTCACGCCCTTGACCTGGATATTCCGAAAGGCCGGCTGGTGGCGGTTACCGGCGTATCCGGTTCCGGTAAGACGACCCTGATTTTGGAAAGCCTGATCCCTGCTTTGCAGGCGTCCGGCGGCGGCACACGGCTGCCAGATCATGTGAAAGCCGCTGACGCGCCCGGAATCAGGCGGGTCAGCCTCATTGACTCAACGCCGGTTGGAATCAATGTCCGGTCCACGGTGGCGACCTACAGCGGCGTTCTGGACGAGCTGCGAAAACTTTACGCGGCCACTCCTGAGGCAAAAGAACAGGGATGCAGGGTCAGTGATTTTTCCTACAATACCGGTTCCCTGCGCTGCGCAGGATGCGAGGGCACCGGGCAGATCACCATGGATGTGCAGTTCCTGCCGGATGTGGAGATTGTCTGCCCGGACTGCGGCGGTTCCCGATATGGAAAGGAAGCGGATGCGTTCCGCTCCCACGGCATATCCCTGCCGGAGCTGATGGGCATGACGGTGGAACAGGCGCTGGAGCGGTTCTGTGATGTGAGAAAGGTCAGAGAACGGCTCCAGGTCCTGGCTGATTTAGGCCTGGGTTATCTGACCTTGGGGGAGGCGACGCCTGCCCTGTCCGGAGGCGAGGCCCAGCGTTTGAAGCTGGCATCGGAGATCGGCAAGGCCCAGGATGATGCCGTGTTTGTGTTCGATGAGCCTACCATCGGCCTGCATCCCCTCGACGTGCGGGTGCTGATCGGTGTATTCCAGAAGTTCATCGATGCCGGAGCCACAATTATTGTCATCGAACACGATCTGGATATGATCGCCAATGCCGACTATGTGGTGGATATGGGGCCGGGCGGAGGTGATGCAGGAGGCCGGATCGTGGCGGCCGGTACGCCGGAGGAAATATCGCGGAGTGAGGAGAGCCTTACAGGGAAGTATCTGAAAAAGGTGGTCGTATAGTATTGCTGTTACCGTATGTTGTGCAGCTGACTATATTCTGCCAGCCAGCACAATTTGAGAAAAACGGAAAATAGTTTCAGAGAAGCGGCGGAAAATATTTCTGTTTTGAACATGACTATGTAATGTCATGTTTCCTGTGATACAATGTCATAGGGTGATAAAAATATGAAGATCGAACGCTTAATTGGAATTATTACAATCCTGCTGCAGCAGGACAAAGTGACCGCTCCGGAGCTGGCGGCGCGTTTTGAGGTTTCGAGAAGAACCATCAACAGGGATATAGAAGCGATCTGTAAAGCCGGGATTCCCCTGGTCACGATTCAGGGATTCGACGGAGGCATCTCCATCTCAGACAGCTATAAGATAGACAAGACGCTCTTTACGCAGGATGAACTGCAGACCATTTTAACCGGTTTAAAAGGCATTGACAGCGTATCCCCAGGCGCATACCTGAGTGGAATTATGGAAAAGCTGTCGAGCAGGGAACGGCAGATTGTCGTTGACGATACCATGGTGATTGACCTTGCGTCCCATTACCACGACGCTTTGACACACAAAATCGGCCTGATTAAAAAAGCAGTCCGGTGCAGGCACATGATCTCTTTCCAGTACTACAGTGAAAATGGGGAAAGCCAGCGCAGAATTGAGGCATACCGGCTGATTTTTAAATGGTCCTCATGGTACGTTTTTGGATTCTGTCACAGCAGAAACGATTACCGTCTCTTTAAGCTGAACCGCCTATGGGACTTGTCCGTCCTGGAGGAACACTTTGTTCCCCGCGAGATTCCGGAGAAACGGCTGGATCTTGATGCTTACTTTTCCTCCCATACGATTCGCTTGAAGGCCATATTTACAGAAACGGAAAGACACCGTCTGATTGACGAATACGGTAGGGACAGCTACGTGCCTTGCGAGAGCGGGGGACTGCTGTTCGAATGGGATTTTGCGGGCTATCAGAACATGCGGCAGTGGATTCTCAGCTTTGGCGATCAGGTGCGCGTGTTGGAACCGGAAGAACTGAGGACGGATATCCGACGGCAGTCTGAAAATATTTTGCAGAGATACCGGGAGACATGACCCATAGCTGTCATGTTCCCTCTGCTATAATGGAAATCAAAAAGGAGATTTTATGATGATTGAATCCAGATGCGGTATCCTGTGCAGTTCGTGCGGTTATAAGGAGGAAATGGGATGTAAAGGCTGCGTACATATTGATAAGCCATTTTGGGGTGACGGATGTCCGGTAAAAACCTGCTGCGAGACCCGGGAGCATGAGCATTGCGGCCAGTGCGGGGACTTTCCCTGTGAGCTGCTGAAGCAGTTTGCATATGATGAAGCGCAGGGAGACGGCGGCAGGCGGATTGAACAGTGCAGGTGCTGGAACCAGGGAAGGTAAATGTTACATTTATGAAAGAAAATAGATGCAGACGTAAGAGCGGACGAGTCTGTCCTCTTAATCTTACGCCTGCATTTTATTATTACTCTGACAATTTCTACTTAGAAATTAATTGTGATATGTTACCGTGAAAGCGCGGACAATTTCGCGTCTTCCACATACACACCATCCACCTTTTCCTGCTCTGCAAAGGAGATCACTTGGCTTACATTTCCCTGAATCATAACGCCGAAAATCTGAATGCCATGATCCTTCACATAGGAAGCCAGTTCTTCGTAATATTCCTGGCTGATCCCGTTTACATCGGCCATGGCTGTTAAAAACTGCGGCCTGTCAGACATATACTGCAGCATGGAAGTGAAATGCTGTTCCCAGATTTCTTCCAGTGCTTCTCCGTCGTTCAGTTCTCTGGCCGTCGTTGGCCTCAGATATGGATACGTTTCTTCCGGATAGACGCCTGCTTCTGATAATACACCCGTTCCAGCGGGATCAAATCCGGCGACGTTCATGTTATACCCTGGTTCGCTGCACGTTACGGCTGCATAGGTGATATCCAGATTGCCCTGATCGGCCACCCACTGACGGTACAGACTGCTGAAGGCCTCCAGGGACATGGGGGCGTCAAATGTGATATAGGCGGCGGCCCAGGAGGAGGAAGGAAGCTCTTCCAGCTGCTCTAGCTGGCTGTCGATTTCCTCCTGCGGCTGCCGATACACATCGTTTCCAGCCTCATCCGTAGTGCAGAAGGTTTCTAATTTCCGGCCAAATGCATTCATAGGAGGAAAATGCCAGTACGTCTCCAGTACAGATCCTGTCCGGTTTAAAATATTAGAATAGTAACCGGTCAGGGAAGCTTCGCTGCCCGCCATTTTCCCCCGCACGATTCTGCCGGAAAATGTTTCTTCGCGACCGTGGAAGAGATTGCTCTGGCGTATCTCCACATGATAGCTGCCCGGAAAGCCGGGGACCGCCTTGGCCCAATTCGTCGTATAGCCAGGAGAGTGCAGCTCGGTAAATACCGCCGCATCAATAAAAAACTGACCGTCTCCGCCATACGTTTCCTGATAACCGCGGTTCGGATTATAGAAAATACGGCTGCATATGGGGCCGGAGAGCAGAACCAGGACAGCCGCTGCCAGAAAAGAAATCAAAATGCTTTTCAGCAATTTCCGGTTCACCGTCTTTTTAATTCCCCTGATCTCATTTTCATCACTTTCAGTCATGAGTTCCTGAAGTCCCGGGCAGCTGTCATCGATCTGCGCCAGAGTGTATTCTTCCAGAAGCTCGAATTTCTCAAGCTCCTCCTCTACGAATTTTATCTCTTCCAAAGAGGCGGTTCCTTCTTTGTATCGCTGAAACACTTCCTTAAATGTCATACATTTCCTCCTTCAGACTTATTTTTAACTGCTTGCGTGCCCGGCAAAGCGCTGTCTTTACCGCACCTGGCTTCTGACCGGTCAGAGCTGCTATTTCTTTAATGTTGTAGTTTAAAAAGTAAAACATAAAGATGGCTTCCCTGTATCTGGGCGGAAGGCCTAATACAGCGCGGTAGAGTTCTCTGGCCTCTTCACCTTTCAGCATCTGCTCCCACACGATGTCGGAAGACCCGCTCAAAGGCGGCTCAACCGTCAGTTCAGGCAGAAGCCGTGCATCTTTGCGCAGCCGGTCATAAAACAGGTTTCTGCTCACTTTAAACAGCCAGAACTTTACATTCTGCCGCTGGCCTTCCAGGGAGAGCAGCGCTTTATAAAATGTCTCGCTGGTCAGATCCTCGGCCATATGGACATTGCCGCACAGGGAAAGCGTATATAAGTAAACCTCATGGTAATAAGTAAGATAAATATTTTCCAGCGTCTCGTTCTTCACCGCGGCCCCCCTTTCTTTATTTTCCTTATCATCCTATAAACGTTTGTGATAAAGAAAGGTTACACGAAAAATACTTTTTTATCAACAGTCTGGTTTGTGATTGCGAAAGGTTCTCATGTACAGACAATAGACATCCATGCGGTCTTATGGTAATATATGGTTAGTATATACTAACTTGCGTTCCGCAGCAAAAACTGGAAAGGACAAATAAAGAAATGACAGCAAATCTTGGAGTTGTACAGGAAACTATGTTGATCCCCCTGGTAATTAAGGCCAATGAGACCCTTCGACAGAAAGCCAGGATCAGAGATGAAAAAGCAGTGGAAATCATGAAACAGCTGCAAATGGACACAGAAAAATACGATAAGTTTATGAGTCATGAGGGCGTCGTGGCCAGAACCATCATGTTTGATCAGGCGCTAAAGCAATTTTTGGAAAAATATCCGGAGGCGGTTTGCGTGAATCTGGGCTGCGGCCTGGACGCGAGATTTTACCGTGTTGATAACGGAAGAATCCTGTGGTATGACATTGACCTGCCGGATGCGATGACGGTGAGAAAGCAGTTTTTTACGGAAAGTGACAGGGTTCATCAGATTGCAGGCTCTATCCTGAAGGCGGATTGGACCCAGGCTGTTGAAACGGGGAGACCTTTGATTTTTATTATTGAAGGAGTGCTGATGTATTTTAGCCAGGAACAGGTGAAGACACTGCTTTCCATACTCGCTGGTGCATTTCCTGAATTTGTGCTGCTGGCGGAATTGATGCCGCCAATGGCTGTAAAGCAGGCCAAACATCATGATACCTTAAAGAGTACCAATGCTACTTTCCGTTGGGGCACCAAGTCGGGAAAAGAGCTGGAGGCGCTGTGTCCCGGACTGACCTTGCTGCGGGAAAACAGCTTTAATGATGTGATGAAGACTTATACATTTCGCGGATGGCTGTTTGGCTCCCTGCCTAAACTGAAGGAGTGCAACGACAGACTGGCTGTTTATCGATATAAAAGACGAGATGCATAAAGGCGCATGAAGCCTGTAACCGGCTTTTTATATCCGGATGTGCTGTGTGACAGAAAGAAAGGCGGGATCAATATGGCAAAGAAGAAAGAGAATGTATTTCTGGCAGAGATGGCACCGTTCCTCTCTAAACGCTATGAAGGTGAAAAAGCGGCATCGATTATGGCAATGGCGTGGAAGCGGTACAGGGAGATCTGCGAAGAAAACGCACAGGAGCCAAAGGCCATGTATATGCATACGAGAGAACGTATTTATCCGGGGATAGCGGCCTTTGATGCACTGACTGCCAACGGAGAAGCGAGAGAGCAGGCTGCGGATTTCATCGAGGATTATTATGCATGGAGAAGCCGGCGCATGGCGGATATGCTTCATAAGCTGATGAAGATACCCGGATGCTGCAGGCTCGTTCCAAAGTTTTTCAAATCCATGACCCGCTCGAATTTCGGTCCGAAGGCAGGCTTTCAGGCGGTTTACTATGAGACAACAAATAAGGAACTGAGATTCGATATGATAAAGTGTCCATATTTCGATATCTGTAAAGCCTATGGCTGTGAGGAGATTGTAAGGGCATACTGCCATGCGGATGATATATGCTATGGCAGCATGCATCCCAGGATTGAATGGGGAAGAACCCAGACGTTGGGAGACGGAGGGACCTGCTGTGATTTTAAGATTACAGTAAAAAATATGTGATTTTCAGGGGCTTGAGTTCCTGCAGCTTTTCCAGCTCGTCCCTCGCCTTATTTTTGCACTTTCAACTGCGCCCTCCACGGCACGTCCGGCTCCGGAGATGCCAGTGAGATAGAAAAAGTTATATCCAAGCTTTGCTTTGTCTAAACGGTGGATCTGCTTTATAACATCCTCGGCCCTTATTCAAATGACGGGACAAAATAACAATAGAATAAAGAGTCCGCCAAGCGGGACCCGCTGTCCTCTGGAGCTGTTGTTTCATGGGACGAACGATTCTTTGAAATAAGAAATGCAGGCTGATTGTCATTCAGTCTGCATTTCTGTATTGATAGCCGCGGAAAAAGGGGCCTTGCTGCCGGATTTGTTCAAATAATCGGATCCCCAGCTGCACATAGCCTCCAAAACCGGTAAGATTGTTTCCCCAAAAGGAGTGAGCTGATACTCCACCTTTGGAGGAATAACAGGATAGACGGTGCGGCTTAACAAACCGTCCGTTTCCAGCTCGCGCAGCTGCTGGGTCAGCATTTTTGGTGTCGCCTGTGGAATCAGGCGGTGAAGCTCGCTGAAGCGGAGGGCGCCTTCCACCAGATGAAAGAGTATCAGGGCCTTATATTTTCCTCCGATCAACTCAAGCGTGGCCTCAACTGGACAATGGTAAGTGCTGGGACATCTCATGAGAAAGCTCCTTTCTATCGATTCCTTTTATACGGATAGACAGTATCTTTTTGGGTACTACATACCCTAAAAGTGCATACTTGTTTAAAGGAAAATCAGTGTTATAATTATAGCTGAAGTTGATGGAAACATCAACCCACTGCATGCAGCTATATCAAACAGGTCATATAGAAGATGAAAGGAAAGGAGCGTGTTACATATGAATTTTTTAGACAACGCGAAGAAACGGTATTCGGTACGGAGCTATAAGTCTCAGAAGGTGGAACAGGAAAAACTGGATTTGATTCTGGAGGCGGCCCGCGTTGCACCGACAGCGGCGAACCTGCAGCCGGTGCGGCTGATTGTCGTACAGGAAAAGGAGGGCCTGGCGAAAATCGAGAAAGCCGCCAACATATACAATGCACCTCTGGCTGTTATCGTGTGCGCCGATCACAGCACAGCGTGGACCCGTCCGTTTGATAAGAAGCAGACTGGAGATATCGATGCCTCTATTCTCACCGATCACATGATGCTGCAGGCTTCAGAATTAGGACTGGGAACCGTCTGGGTATGCTATTTTAAGCCGGATATTCTTTCACAGGAATTCAACCTTCCTGAGAACCTGGAACCGGTCAATATCCTTGTGATTGGATATGCTGATGAAGAACCGGCGGATCCGGACAGACATGGGAAGACACGGATTCCGTTGGATACGCTGGTTGCATACGAGAAAATATAATTGCTTAATTAGTGAATAAAAATGCCGGAAATAAGATTTAAATCAGGAACACAGGCTGTCGGGTCTCTATCTTTCTTTGATAGAGACCTTTTTTTGTTGTGCAGCAATCCTTATGTTCTCAAGAATACACATATAAGGTTCTATAAAAAGACTGATATCCAGTAAAATGCTCAAATGCTTGCTTAAAACAAATAAAATAGTTGTAATAAACATGTAAAAGAGTTATATTAATGATAGTAATATTTGAGGAGGACTGTATGATGCAAAGTAAGAGAGAAAGTGAAGTAAGTGCAATCAGAGGATTTAACCGGTATTATACGAATGTTTTAGGCCTGCTTAATCAGAAATTTCTTGACAGTGAATATTCGCTGTCAGAGGTTAGAGTGCTTCACGAAATTAATAAAATGGAGAAGTGTACATCTAAATATCTCGTGGATACTCTTAGCATGGATTCCGGTTATTTAAGTCATATGCTTACGAGTTTTCAGAAATCAGGTTTATTGCAGAAAAAGAAATCCGATGAAGATGGAAGAGCTTATGAGTTGTCTTTGACAAGTGAAGGAAGAAAGGTTATGACAATTCTGAATGCACGGTCAGATGAGCAAATCAATGTTATGCTTAAACACCTTTCTGATCGTGAGCGTACTCAGTTGGTAAAGGATATGACATCTGTTGAATGTATTTTGACAGGGGGAAAAAATATTAGATTGGAAGATATTAAGATAAGGCATTCAATTAAGCCAGGAGATGCGGGATTCATTATCGGGATGCATGGTTGGATTTACAAAGAGGAATACGGATATACGACCGCTTTTGAAGCGTATGTAGCAAATTCATTTTATGAATTTTTGTTAAAGTATGATTCCGGTCATGACCGATTATGGATTGCAGAACATTATGGAAATATTATTGGGTGTATCGGTGTTGTAGGACGTGGTGAAAACGTGCAGATCCGCTGGTTTTTGCTGCATCCGAATTATCGCGGCCTTGGACTCGGAAAAAAAATGCTGAAAGATGCGCTGGATTTTTGCCGCGATGTTGGTTACAAAACCGCATATCTGGACACTACAAGCGATCTGGAGAAGGCAATTAGCATGTATCAGAGAATGGGGTTTGTTAAGATTTCAGAAAAAGAAAATCATACCTGGAAGGATGACTTAACAGAGCTGGAATTTGCAATGAAGCTATAGGTAAAAACTATGCCCTTCTATATTTTTTAACGATTTTAAATATAACCATCTTTACGGTACGATAATATCAGTTTTGAATTTAACTGATAAAGGAGAGCCGTATGTATAAAAATAATCATGCACCATTTAAATTTGATATTGTAGGAAGTTTTCTCCGCCCGGATTATCTGAAAGAAGCGAGAGAACAGCTGAAAAAAGGAGATATAACGGAAGAGCAGCTGAGAAAGGTGGAAGATCAGGCAATTCAGTCACAGGCGGGGAGCCGGTTTGATCAGCTTTATCAAAGTGCAGATGCCGCACTGTATCAGACGAAGAAGAATGGGAAAAACGGATTTACCATCATGGAGCTTACAGGAGAGAAAGTAGCGGACAGTACAGACCTGTGATACGGAAGCAATAGCGGACAGCACAGAGCGGTGATACGGAAGCAGCGGCGGAGAAATCCGCCGCCGTTAAAGCATCCGCCAGGCTTACTGTATGCTGCTGTGATAAATATAACTTCCGGCACCCACGAGGAAGGTTTTTCCGTCTATCACAACTTCGGCGTCCACCGGTGTTGTGATCTCATAGCGCCAGAGTGAATCCTGCTTCTTCCACCGGGAGATAATCCGGCCATGCCTCGTGTCGAGAGAGGCCTCAAGCCAGTCGAGACGTGCATCGGGGGTGGGGGCGATCCGGACTTTACTGTATCCCGGATATCCCTCTGCCGGGGTAATTCCCGCCGCACAGCAGTATACCCAGTCCGCCACAGCACCGTAGGCATAGTGATTGAAGGAATTCATGTTCCTGCTCCAGAAATCCCCGTTTTCCATAATTCCATCCCAGTGTTCCCAGACGGTGGTGGCTCCCTTTGTTACCGGATACAGCCAGGACGGATACTGTTCACGCAGCAGCAGGGAGTAAGCCAGATCCGTATGGCCGTAATCGCTTAGCACGTGCAGCAGGTAGGGCGTTCCGACGAAGCCTGTCTGGAGCTTTGTTCCGCATTCTCTTATCATCAGCGCAAGCTGATCCGCCGCTGCCTGGCAGTCTTCGGCCAGATGAAAATGGGCGGCAAGGACACATTCCGTCTGTGTCGTGTAAGTCGGATAGGCCCTGCGGAAAGCGGATACAATGTTTTGAAGGAGCGCTTCATACGCTGCCATGTCTTTTCCCAGAACGAGTCCGGCCTTAATCACCAGGGAAGCCGAATGCGCGTAAAATGCGGAGGCAATAAAGTCTTCTCTGGAGGAACCCTTATAGCTGCCGGTGGGGGCATCGAGTCCCAGCCAGTCCCCGTAATGGACACCGCCGGTCCACAGATATTCTGTCGTGGTATGCGCCGTGATATAATCTACCCATTTTCTCATAGACTCAAACTGGCGGGAGAGAATCTCTGTATTTCCATATGCCAGATATACTGCCCACGGACAGATCACGGCTGCGTCGCCCCAGGCGGCGCTGGCAGGCTGTGTCTTTAGCAGATCCGGGATTACGTGGCCCACATAGCCGTCCTCCCCCTGGTCGGCAGCCAGATCAGCCAGCCATTTTGTGAAGAATTTTTCGGTATCATAGTTCAGGCATGCGGTGCGCACAAATACCTGGGCGTCTCCGGTCCAGCCGAGGCGTTCATCCCTCTGCGGGCAGTCGGTAGGGACGTCGACAAAATTCCCCTTCTGCCCCCAGATGATGTTGTCAAAGAGACGGTTTAAGAGAGGATTGGAACAGCTTAAGCGTCCCGTTCGCTTCATCTGGGAGTGGAGGACCACCGCCGTGAAATTTTCCGGTTTCGCCGCACCGGGACCTCCGGGAAATGCGTCGATCCGAATATAGCGAAAACCAAAAAAGGTCAGGCGCGGATGGCAGCTCTGTTGTCCATCACGGCATATACAGCAGTATTCCGCCCGGGCGCTGCGGTAATTTTCCGTATAAAAACAGCCATCCTTATCCAGAACCTCTGCGTGGGAAAGCCGGATCTCTTCCCCGGCTTTGGCATTTACGCTGATTTCCACGTAACCGGTGATTTCCTGCCCGAAGTCTGCCACAACTTCGCCTTTGGGAGTCGTAAAGATGCGGGCCGCCGCAATCCGTTCCTGCTCGCGGATTTCTTCGCCCTGCTGTTCAATCAGCGTTTCATATGGCCCGTCAAAGGTCTCGGCTGTCCCGGAGCATGGAGGGATAAAGGAAGTGTCGTAAATCTCTCCGTCATAGATCTCAGAGAAGCGGACCGCACTTTCGGAAACGGACCAGCTTTCATCAGAGACGATGAAGCTGCGCTGTCCGTCCTCATAGGTGATTTCCAGCTGTGCCAGCAGCCCCATGGGGCGGGCGGTCAGGCCCTTCTGGAAGTCCGATGCGGAAAATCCGGGCATGGGACTGTGATACCAGCCCTTTCCGACGGTGACAGTCAGACGGTTCTCCACCCTGAGTAAATCCGTCACATCATACTCCTGATACTGAAGCCTTTTGTAGTAGGTAGTCCATCCGGGAGCCAGCACAAACTGGCCTATCCTGCGGCCGTTAAGTGCAGCTTCATATACGCCCAGCGCGGTGATAAAGAGACGGGCCTGTTTTACAGTCCGTGACAACGCAAAATCTGTGGAAAATACGGGAGCCGCATTTCCGAAATCGCTGGCCGGCCTGAGCCATTTTGCTTTCCAATCCATAATTAATTCCTCCTGCTTGTGTTTGTCTTGACTTCTAGGATACCAGATTGTAATATGAATAAAAAGAACTGTTTCAGACTAAAAAGGGGGGTGAATTTAACCTGTTATGAGAGAACGGAATACAATTGAACTGAAAGGACTGACAGCGGAGCGGGAGGACAAGATCGTGGTCATGCCTTTCTGCCAGCAGGACGTGGAGATGCATGACCACGATTTTTTTGAACTGGCCTATATTACAGGAGGCAGCGCGCTGCATACGATCAGTGATGCGGACGGAGAGGTGAGATCCGGGGAGGTGAAGGCCGGAGACTATTTTATCATCGATTACGGCAGCAGGCACAGCTACAGGGAATGCAGGGATTTTACTCTGATTAACTGCCTGTTTCTGCCCGAGATGATTGACGATACACTGGCGGACTGCCGGTCCTTTGAAGAAGTGCTGCGGGTGTCCCTGATCCGTTACTATAAATGGTGCTTCGGGCAGCCCTCCGCGAATCGGGTATTCCATGATGAGGAGGGGAGTATTCTGCCTTTGATCCTGGGAATTCAGGAGGAATACCAGGAGAAAAAAGTGGGATACACAGAGGTATTCCGGTGCCGGCTGACCGAGATCCTGATTCTGACCATACGGAAAATCGTCTGTGACAGCAAAAAGGATGACAGGGAGAGACAGCCGCGGAGCACGGCGGTGCTGGAAGCGATCCGGTATCTGGATAAAAATTACAGGGAAAGGGCCGTACTGAAGCAATTTTGCCGGGAATACCATTACAGCCAGCAGTATATCAGCCGGAAATTTCGTCAGGAGACGGAGATGACCGCGCTGGAATACCTGCAGAAGATCCGGATTGAGAAGTGCTGTGAGCTGCTGGCTGGCAGTGATCTGTGCATTCAGGAGGCCGCGCGGTCTGTAGGGTATGAGGATGTAAAATTTTTCTGTACGCTGTTTAAAAGGACCTTGAACATGACGCCTGGGGAGTACAGGAAAACTGCTGCCGCTGCCATGCAGTACTGATTTTACGGTTTGATTCCCTGCTGCCGGTGCCGCATTCGGCTGCCGGATTTGTTTGTTATTTTGTTGACAATCTATAAATGCCATTATATAATTGAAGCAGCAAAGGGGCTTGGGGGACGTTTACGTCCTTTATGGCCTCTTTTTTTATTACATAACTGAGTTTGAAAATTGAAAGGAGAGCAAAGATGAAGTACCCACGGTTATTTTCAGAAGGAAGTATTGGAAACGTTAAAATCAGGAACCGGATTGTAATGTGTGCCCTGGCGATGGGAGTGTCGGACGACAGGCAGTGTATTGGTGAAGATTTTCTGGCCTATCTGATGGAACGGGCGAGAGGCGGAGTCGGCCTTATCGTCCTGGAGAATACCAGGGTTGATGATGAGCACGGTGTGGCGGCGCCCTGGCAGGCCAGTGTTGCCAGAGATGAACAGATCGCACCTATGGCAGCAGCGGTGAAAGCGCTGCATGAGGAAGGCGTTAAAGTTTTTGCACAGCTTCATCATCCAGGCAGAGAAACCTTCTCCAACTTAAACGGAAACGTCCCTGTCTGGTCATCCTCCAACAGGCCCTGCGGAGTCTGTCAGCAGGAAACTCATGAGATGACAACAAAGGAAGCGGAAAGCGTTATTCAAAAATTCGTTGCTGGCGCGGTGAGAGCGAAAAAAGCGGGAGTGGATGGGATTGAGCTGCACGGTGCCCATGGCTATTTGATTTCCCAGTTTCTGAGTCCCTACACCAACCAGAGAACGGACCGGTTCGGCGGTTCCTTTGAGAACAGGCTGCAGTTTGTGAAAGAAATTATCGAGGGGATCCGTCGGGAATGCGGCGCAGACTTTACGCTTGGAATCCGGCTGACTGTCGATGAATTGCTGGCGCCCAATGGCGTACAGGAGTATCTGACCCTGGAGGAAGGTGTCAAAGTCTGCAAGGAACTGGAAAAAATGGGTCTGGATTTTATCAATGTATCCAATGGAATCTACGAATCCTTTAATTCCCTGTCGGAGCCAACCACCTACCCGCAGGGCTGCCGGACGCAGAGAATCCTGGCTGTGAAAAAGGCTGTAAGCATTCCGGTTATCGCCGTGAACATGGTGAAGGAACCCTGGTTTGCGGAGAAGATGCTGGAAGAGGAGATGGTCGATTTTGTTGGACTTGGCCGTGCCGTTGTGGCAGATCCAGAATGGCCATTAAAGGCAGCGCAAGAGCGCGAAGATGAGATAAACCGCTGTATTTCCTGTACGTTTTGTTTTGAGACTCTCGTCAGTGATACAATTGCCGGGAAGGGGCCTGTCAAATGTGCGGTGAACCCCAGAGCGGGCAGAGAGTGTAAATATCCGGCTCATGAGAAAGACGGCGCGGGAAGAACGGTTGTGGTTGTGGGAGCCGGAGTCGGCGGCCTGGAAGCGGCGCGCGTGCTGGGAGAGAGAGGCTTTCACGTTGTTGTATTGGAAAAGGAAGGCCGTGCAGGCGGCCAGATCAACATTGCGGACCGCCCGCCTCATAAAGAGAAGATGGACTGGATCGTGGAATATGAGCTGTCGCAGCTTAAGAAATATGATGTACAGATTCTCATAAATACGGAGGCGGATGCCGGCCGGATTGCCTCCTATGCTCCTTACGCTATTGTACTGGCTACAGGAGGCACACCCATCAAGCCGTCCTCCATCCCCGGCTCTGATCTGGAGGAAGCGGTCACCTTCAAAGAGGTGCTTGTCGACGAAAAGGTGCTGGAAGGCCGGAAAGTAACCGTGATCGGCTCCGGAGCCACCGGACTGGAAACCGCGGAATTTCTGTGTGCCAGGGGTAATGAGGTGACTATTGTGGAGATGCTGGATTCCATTGGACAGGGCGTCTATGTCCAGCACTATCTGGATGCTATGGACAAACTTTCTAAGTATGATATTACATACAAACCAAAGACCAGACTGGCAGAGATTAAGAAGGATGCGGCCGTTCTGGAACATTTGGAGGACGGCACTTTCGAAGAGTATCCTTCCGATTACGTAGTTCTTGCCATGGGCGTAAGATCTGTCAATCCCCTGGAACAGGCGTGTAAAGAAATCTGTGATAAGGTAATCGTCGCAGGAGATGCGAAACAGGTTGGAAGAATTGAAGGAGCCGTAAGAAGTGGATTTGAAGCGGCTTATACATTGCAGTAAAAAAGCTGTCTGCGTCAGCAGAATCAGGCGGACCGGAAGTTCGGCAGGCTTCTGGAATAAAAATGATGAAAGCGAGGAACGGAAGATGACAATAGAAAAAATCGAGAATATGTGCGGCGGAGAGGGCTGTGTCGTGATTAAGCACATTTTAGGAAAAGAGGAGTTAAACGGGAAATGCGGTTTGTATGCAGAGGTCACAATCGGGAAAGGATGTTCTCTCGGTTACCATGAACATCACGGAGAAAGCGAAACATACTATATTCTGTCGGGAAAAGGAGATTATAACGATAATGGCGCAATACGTCCGGTAACTGCCGGTGATGTGACGTTTACTCCATCGGGCAGAGGGCATGGATTGGTGAATACAGGAGATGACGATCTGATCTTTATGGCATTGATTATCTTGGATTAAGGCTAAAGAGGCGGTGTGTTAAACTCTGAAAACTTATAGAGTGTGCAGAAAAAATGATCTCACCGCAGTATAAGACCGTTGGCCGCATCCCTCAATTTTTATTTGAGGGATGCGGTCAACGATAAATTATAAATTTAACATGGAATAACTGGAACATCATGCTGTCAAAATAATAAGCCCATGCAGCCCATACCCCAGGATATACTTATATTCACAAGTCTCCAAATGCAGCTTCATGTACTGATCAAAGCTCTCCTTTGTTAAATTATTTAGCTGTTCCCCTCTCATATAAGCCGTGCCGTCTGATGTCAGGTGATGAAGAATTTTGAGCTGATGGTCATGTGCAGTCTTTTCAATCTCTTCCGGCAGCAAATAGGTAAAAGGATCATCCTCACCTCTGTTGCTATAGAATTTTAACACATCCCCCATATTCTCCAGTTTCGCATTAAGGTTTAATTGTAATGCTGCCATGAAATTAATATAGGAAATAACTAAAACCCCGTTCTTTTTCAATAACCGCAGACATTGCTCCAGAGCCGTGTTCCGGGCCTTTTCATCCAGATGGTAAAATGCCCCCATGCAGAGTACGACATCAAAAGAATGATCTTCATATGGATTCATTTCACAAATGTCTCCGACGAAAATGTCGTCCAGCTATGGCTTCTGCATTTGCTTTTGCCGCATGATATCCACATTGCGCGGTACAATATCACTCGCAATGACGGCATTTCCCCGTCTGGCCAGTTCGAAGGCGTAATTCCCGGTTCCTGCGCAGCCATCAAATATCCTGCTGTGAGGGGGAAGGAGGCGATCAAAATAGTACATGGCAGTCAGCCATTCATCCCTTTCACACCAGTTTCTGAGGCGATTTGATTAAATCCTCCAGCGTAATCCCATCCAGATACTCATTAATGATCGTATCCAGTTTCTGCCATACAGGCCGCGTCAGGCAGCATTCAAGCCGGGAGCATTCCGCATAGGATTCCTCCACGCAGGCAACCGGTGCCAGACTTCCCTCTGTCAGACGCAGAATCTCGCCCAGAGTGTATTCGCCGGGCTCCTTCGTCAGGCGGTAACCGCCGCCTTTTCCGCGCAGGCCGGCCAGAAGCTGATTCTGAACGAGGACCTTTATGATAATCTCCAGATATTTCTCGGAAATGTCCTGACGGTTCGCAATTTCTTTCAGAGGAACGTACCTGTCGGTGTTCTGCTGCGCCAGATCCAGCATAACCCGCAGCGCGTAACGTCCCCTCGTTGAAATCATCATTTGACACCCCTCCCTTCCGCAATACCAGTACCGGGCGGCACTGGTTATATAATCCTATTATACAACAAGGTAAATAGGATTATCAATAGCAAATATAGTCATAAACCTATTGACAAAGTAGGTTTATGATATTATGATGAATATAACCAAGTGAATAAGTAGGTTATTGAGAGAAAAGCCTTTTTCAGGCGGAATGGAGGACTATATGTCAAAACGATTGCTGGAAGTAAATGGATTATCAGTCAATGTGGAAGATAAAGAGATTTTGCATGGAATTAATCTGGAGATTAAAAAGGGGGAGACTCACGTGCTGATGGGGCCGAACGGAGCGGGTAAGTCCACTCTGGGTTATGCGCTGATGGGGAATCCGCGCTATGAAGTGACGAAAGGAGATATCTGGTTTCAGGGAAAGCGGATAAACGAAGAGCCGGCTGATAAGCGGGCTAAGGCAGGATTGTTTCTTTCCTTCCAGAATCCGCTGGAGGTTCCGGGCCTTCCGCTGGGCACATTTATCCGCAGCGCTGTGGAACAGCGCAGGGGCGCCAGAGTGCGGCTGTGGGATTTCCGCAAGGAGCTGGAGAAGGCCATGGAACTGCTGCAGATGGACCGGGCCTATGGAGACCGCGATTTAAACGCAGGGTTTTCCGGCGGTGAGAAAAAGAAAGCGGAGATTCTTCAGCTTCTGCTCTTAAAGCCCAGTCTGGCCATACTGGATGAGACGGATTCTGGTCTGGACGTGGATGCGGTCCGAACCGTGTCCCAGGGAGTGGAGGAGTACCAGAAGGGCCGTGACGGAGGTCTTCTGATTATCACCCACAGCACCCGGATTCTGGAGTCCCTGCGTGTGGACAAAACCCACATTATGGTAGACGGCAGAATTGTGAAGACAGGAGACGGTTCTCTGGTGGAACAGATTAACAAACATGGGTTTGAACAATATTTGGATCAGGCGGGCTGTTAGAGAGCGTTTGACGAAAAGCAATTTTCAGATACACTCCAGTCCGCGCATCCGGAAAGGATGGAAGACAGAGATGGAAGAAAAAACATATGTAAATGATATCGACAGAAGTATTTACGACATCCGAAATGAAGAAACGGATGTTTACCGTATAGAGGAAGGCTTAAAGCCGGAGATCGTGGAGCAAATCTCAAAAGAGAAGAAGGACCCGCTTTGGATGGAGCTGTTCCGCCTAAAGTCCCTGCAGATATACAATAATATGAGAGTTCCCGATTGGGGGCCCTCCCTGGAGGGCCTGGATATGAGCCACATCGCCACGTATGTGCGCCCCAACACAAAGATGAAGACGAAGTGGTCCGATGTGCCTGAGGAGATCAAGGATACCTTCGAGCGTCTGGGAATCCCCCAGGCGGAGCGGAAATCCCTGGCTGGCGTAGGCGCCCAGTATGACTCGGAGCTGGTCTATCACAATGTCCGCCAGGAGGTGGCGGAGATGGGCGTGGTATATACGGACCTGGAAAGCGCCATGAAGGGGGAATACGCGGACATGGTGAAAAAGCATTTTATGAAGCTGGTGAAGCCTTCGGATCACAAGTTTGCAGCGCTCCACGGGGCCGTCTGGTCAGGTGGTTCCTTTGTCTATGTGCCGCCGGGAGTTTCCGTGGAAATACCGCTGCAATCCTATTTCCGGCTGAACGCGCCGGGAGCGGGGCAGTTTGAACATACACTGATCATCGTGGATGAAGGGGCGGACCTTCACTTTATCGAGGGATGTTCCGCACCTAAATATAATGTGGCCAATCTTCACGCTGGCTGTGTAGAACTGTTTGTGGGAAGGAATGCGAAGCTTCGTTATTCCACGATTGAAAACTGGTCTAAAAACATGTATAACCTGAATACCAAGAGGGCCCAGGTGGAGGAAGGAGGCACCATCGAATGGGTGTCCGGTTCCTTTGGCTCCCATGTTTCCTACTTATATCCCATGAGCATCCTGAAGGGCCGCGGGGCCAGAATGGAGTTCACCGGAATCACCTTTGCGGGTGAGGGGCAGAATCTGGACACAGGCGCGAAAGTGGTTCACGCCGCTCCGGAGACAACCTCCTATATGAACACCAGATCCATATCCAAGAGCGGGGGCGTAAGCACCTTCCGCAGCTCCGTGGTGGTGGCCAGGGGGGCGAAGAACAGCAAATCGGCTGTCTCCTGCCAGTCTCTGATGCTGGACCGGATATCAAGGTCGGACACAATTCCTGCTATGGATATCCGAACCCCGGACGCGGACATTGGCCATGAGGCCAAGATCGGGCGGATCAGCGACGAGGCCGTCTTTTACCTCATGTCCAGAGGACTGAGCGAGGAGGATGCCAGGGCAATGATCGTCAGCGGATTTGCGGATAATGTATCCAAAGAGCTGCCATTAGAGTATGCCGTGGAGATGAATAATCTGATCCGGCTGGAGATGAAGGGCAGTATTGGTTAGTTTAGGAAAGGAGGTCTCCTATGGGACAGGGACTTGATTTGAAGATAAACAGGCTGCCGGCCAGGACCTGGAACTGGCTGAAAATGAATGAGGCAGGCTTAAATGAGATAGAGGCAGGGGAATCCCCCACGATAATCACGGAAGGATTCGCGGAAGCGGTTACGTGGAGAGAAGATTTCTCGGCCATTGCCACCGGGGTGGGAGAGGATATGGATCGGCTGGCACGCGAGTCGAATACGGACGCGATCCGGATCCAGTCCGGGCCATCGGAGGAAGAGCGGCGGGCCGCGCTGCATTTCGTCTGCGGCAGCGGAGCAAAGAGCTTCCAGACCGTGGAGCTTCTGGTACAGGAGGACGAAACTCTAAACGTGGTTATGGATTTCACCTCTGCGCCGGAGGCCGCAGGGCTGACCGCTGTCCAGACCCGGTTCCGGGTCAGGAAAAACGCCAGACTGAGGCTGATACAGCTCCAGCTTCTGGGAAGCGGCTATACATTTTTGAGCGATATCGGCGGAAGCTGCGGCGAGGGATCATCCGTGGAGGTAATCCAGCTGTTTTTGGGCGGTGCGGAGACTTACGCGGGCTGCCAGGCGGACCTTGCAGGGAAAGAGAGTACGATGAACGCCGACGTGGGTTACTTGGGAAGGGACAGCCAGCGGTTTGACATGAATTACGTGGCGAACCACCGGGGAGAGAAATCCCGGAGCCGGATTCTGGCCGGAGGTGTGCTGAGGGACCAGGCGTTTAAGCTCTTTCGCGGAACCATTGATTTTAAGTTTGGAGCCGCCGGGGCAGAGGGAGAGGAGAAGGAGGATGTGCTGCTTCTGGGAGACGACGTGATCAATCAGACCATTCCTCTGATTCTCTGTGCAGAGGAGGATGTCCAGGGAAACCATGGAGCCACCATCGGAAGACTGGACGACGAACTGCTGTTCTATCTCTGTTCCAGAGGCATGAGCCCTGAGGCTGCCGCTGAAATGATAACAAGGGCCCGGCTGGATGCCGTCTGTCGAAAGATTGGCGACGAAGCCGCGGAGCAGATGGTGCAGGATTATCTGGAGGAGGTGGAGAAAAATGGAAGATAGAAATCCATACCGCGAAAATTTTCCATTGCTTAAGGAGAATCCGGTGATTTACTTAGACAGTGCGGCCACGGCTCAGAAGCCCTCCTGTGTACTCCAGGCGGAGCGGGATTTTTATGAGCACAGCTATGCAAATCCCATGCGCGGCTTCTACGCCCTGAGCATGGAGGCCACAAAACGTCTGGAGGAAGCCAGAGACGAAGTGCGGCGCTTTATTAACGCATCGTCCTCCGACGAGATCATTTTTACCAGAAACACCACGGAGAGCCTGAACCTGGTGGCCTACAGCTACGGACTGTCCCGGCTGAAGGCCGGGGATGAGGTTTTGGTAAGTATCATGGAGCACCACAGTAACTTGCTGCCCTGGCAGATGGCTGCTGAAAAGACGGGAGCGGTTTTACGATTTCTGGAGTGCGAGGCGGACGGCCGGATTACGCAGGAACGTCTGGAGGCGGCATTTACTGACCGTACCAGGCTGGTCGCTGTGGCCCATGTGTCCAATGTGCTGGGATGTGAGAACCCCATACGCCAGATCGCGGCCATGGCCAGGGAGCGAGGGGCTGTCGTGGTCGTGGATGCAGCACAGAGCGCGCCCCATATGCCGATCGATGTACAGGAATCAGGCGTGGATTTTCTGGCTTTCTCAGGCCATAAGCTCATGGGACCCATGGGCATCGGTGTGCTGTACGGGAGACGGGAACTGCTGGAGGAGATGCCGCCCTTCCTCACCGGAGGGGAGATGATCGACTCTGTCACCAGAACAGGGGCCGTATTCGCCCCGGTGCCTCATAAGTTTGAGGCGGGCACCGTCAACGCGGCGGGAGCCTGGGGGCTTATGGAAGCGATCCGCTATCTGAAACGTGTTGGATTTGATGAGGTGCATCGCCGGGAACTGGCATTGACAACGATGGCCCTGGAGGGACTTAAGCAGATACCGCACGTCCATGTCCTGGGATCTGAGCGGCCGGAAGAACACTGTGGAATCCTGACCTTTACCATAGATGGCGTTCACCCTCACGATGTGAGCGCGATTCTGGATGCAGATGGCATCGCCGTCCGCGCCGGGCATCACTGTGCCCAGCCATTGTTTGAATATTTAAAGGTCAATTCTGCTGCCAGAGCCAGTATATATTTTTATAATACCCGTGAGGAGATTGAGGCATTTTTGAAGAGCACAGCCGGAATCAGGAGGAAGATGGGATATGGAGAATAGAAGTTTTTATAATGAGATTTTGACAGAACACAATCTGCGTCCGGCTCACAAGCACGATCTGCCGGATGCCAATCTGGTGCTGGAGGGCGTAAACCCCAGCTGCGGAGATGATATCTGGCTAAAGCTGAAGGTGGAGGACGGAGTAATCCAGGATGGATCCTTCGTGGGCGACGGATGCGCGATTTCCCAGGCTTCCGCGGATATGATGCTGGACCTGGTGATCGGAAAGAAAAAGGAAGAGGCCGTGAAGCTGGCTGAAAACTTTTTTCAGATGATTCGGGGCACGGCAGGGGAGGCGGATTTAGAGGCGCTGGAGGAAGCTGCCGCCCTGCAGGACATTGCCCATATGCCCGCCCGGGTGAAATGCGCGGTGCTGGGATGGCGAACGCTGGAGGAAATACTGGAGGGACAGGAGAACTGAGCCGATCTATCTGATTTTTCCATTTCTATCCATAAAATAAAAATTGCTGAAACTTTTTCACCGATACCAGACGTCTAATCGTTTGTAATAAGAAAATAGAAAGACGAGGTATTCATTATGAGAAGATTTGCAGTGATTTGTATGTGTGCGGTGGCGATTGCAGGAGCAGTGCCGTCTGTCCCGGCCTTTGCGGCTACGGGAAATGTGGTGATGGCTGCGAAGTCAAGAACGAGGCAGTCCCAGTCCGGCCTTCAGGATACGGCCCAGGCGGTGCAGATTGCATTTCAAAACAAGGATATGGAGAAGCTGGCCGGATTATGTAATTTTCCATTGACCATCGTCTACGGAGACGGTTCCCTGGTGGAGATCAAAGATAAGGCGGCGTTTAAGAAACTGGACTCCGGACTCATTTTCAGCAGTAAAATGCAGGATGCAATTGCCGCCACCAACGCAGCGAAGCTTCAGGCTGAGGGGAATGCAGGCGTGCAGATGGGCGGAGACAATGGCCTGAACCTGTACAAATTCAAGAAGAAATGGAAAGTAAACAGTATTTATCTGGATACCGCGGCTGGTGATGGACTGGCGATAAAAGACATAAAGGAGGCAGCAGTCACGATCCAGAAGACATTTTCATACAAGGATATGGACACCATGGCAAAGCTGTGCAACTATCCTTTGACGATCGTCCAGGAAAATGGTAATTTAAAAGAAATAAGAAATCCGCAGGAATTAGTCGCAATGGGCGAAGATAAGCTGTTCACGGAAAAGCTGAGAGATGCCATAGACCGGACGGACGTGGATAAGCTGACCAATGTCGGTGACGCCGGCGTGCAGATGGGCGGGGATTCCGGATTATCGATGTATCGTTTTAATGGTGTATGGAAGATCAATAATATTTATCAGTAAATAGAAATGCGGTTGGTGGTCGGCGTTATTGCTGATCATGGAATAGCGGTCATGGAGTGCAGGGTACAGAGTGCTGGTGTAAAAGCATAGATGAAAAAGGGGTTGAAAAAACTCTCCAAACAGAAAAATGGCTGAGATCATAAGACTTCAGCCATTTTTTTGCAGAATTAATTACGCGAATAACTTTGAGATATAATAAGTACCATGGCTATTACTGCAATTGCAAAATAACCGGTTATATGCCATGCATTGAACGGCTCGGCGATGAATCTGGAAAGCGTAAATGCAACGAACAGATCGACAGGAATTACCAACAGCAGAGCTATTCCTGACGCCAGTAATTTCCGTGTCCGGAATACCCGGAACAGGAAGAAAATACACCACAGATACACAACTCCAATGAAAGCCATATTGATGCTGACAGGAAAAAATAAATCGCTGACCCGGATCAGTCTATGAAGCACATACAAAAACGGTACAATAAAAATACTGCACATGAGCAGGGAGCCGCAAACTCCTTTTTTACCGAATTTGATCATGGGGATGAATACCAGCCATGTAAAGACAATCGCACTGATCGGATACAGCGACCATGTAAACGATCGTGAAATTGCAGTATCACAGATAGCGCATACCGCAATCCCGATGAAAAGAAGCAGGCTGAATGCACCTGTAAAGATGTTATGCATAGATCTGGATCTGTCTTGTGATGCTTGGGCTTGTTCCTGATTCATTCGTGTGTCCTCCCTGTTTATCGCTGGATTTTATTTTGTAATTGATTTTATCTGTTTTCCGTCCTATATCATTTCTCATTTACTCACTTTGTGGATATGCTCATGATAAGCCCCATGCGTCAGCCTGTAAGCGGTAAAATAGTCCTCTTCCATTTGACCGGCCGATATGCCAAAGTAATCGCACCAGCTGTCCTCATAACAGACAAACAGTATACTGGGAAGAATACTTGTGAAGAATTCAGTCAGCCAATGGGCATGGTCCATTTTCGGATTGTCTGATGATTGTTCCCCGTCGATCTCCATCAACGGAGCCAGCACCTGATACAGTATCGTCTGGCTGCTTCCGCTTTTTAAAGACTCGCTCATGAGAATTCTGGCGCAGTCCCGATTCTGTTTGAGAAATTCCATGTACACGGATATCTTTTCAATCCCCTCAGCCCGGCTGTCATGCAGGATCGCCTTGTATTCGTCAACAAATTCTGTAATGACAGCATTTAACAGATCTTCCTTGCTTTTAAAGTGGTAGTAGATGAGAGACTTGGGTACCCCGGCATTGGAAGCGATTTCCTCCATGCCTGTGGCGTCGTACCCTTTTTCCGCAAATAGTTGTTTCGCAGTCTTCATAATTAAGCCTTTTTTGCTTGCCCTTGCCATTGTGATCCCTCCAAAGTTGTACTGACTGGTCAGTATAATTATATGCCTGTAAATGGAGACTGTCAAGCAAACTTTTACGATCCATGGGCGAATGAACAGGACTGGGCGTTATATTATGGTGAAAACAATTCCTTCAGCAAATATAAATAAAAATTCAATCCCCAAAATGTATATAATAACCAATAAATGAGATAAATCAAGAAAGATATTGACAAATATGCAATACACAAATATAATACAAACATAGGACGTTCTACATATAACAGAGGAGGCTTATATGAATCATACAAAAATGACCATAAAAGGCGATAAGTTTTATATTAATGGGGAACTGACGTACAGTGAGATCGATGGCTGTCCTTATCGCGGGCTGCTCATGAATGCCAGATTCATTCAGGGGATTTACGATGATAAGACCGGGAGGGAACGATATATCCGTTTCGGAAAAAGCTTTGATCCGGATCAGAACACAGACGAACTGATCGAGAGTCTTCCTGAATGGTATCAGGCAGGTTTGAGGGCATTCACCGTTGGGCTGCAGGGCGGCGGTCCCTGCTTCACGATTCCGCTGGATTCGATTGATAATAATCCGTATGGAAGCGATGGGAAAAATCTGGATCAGGCGTATTTAAGCAGGCTGGCAAGACTCATCGACGCGGCTGACCGGCAGGGAATGGTTGTGATTGTAAGCCTGTTTTATGGAGTACAGAGTATGTATCTTACCGATGATGACGCGGTGGAGCAGGCGGTGACAAATATATGCCGGTGGCTGAAAGATCGGGACGATAAGAATGTTATCATCGAGGCTGCCAATGAGCACAATATCAGCGCTTTTGAATGCCATAAGGTTTTGAGTCAGGAGAATGGGATTCTGAGGCTGATGGAGATTGCGAAAAAAGAATCCGGCGGACTTCCAGTCGGCTGTTCCGGCACAGGCGGATACTTTTCAGAGCGGATAGCCAAAGCATCCGACGTAATTCTGATCCATGGAAATGCACAGTCAAGGAATCTGCTGTACAATCTGATTAAGAAAGCAAAGGCGATTCAGCCGGCGAGGCCGATAGTGGTGAACGAAGATTTGCAGGCGCTGAGCCAGATGAAGGTCACTTTCCAGAACGGTGTGTCGTGGGGATATTACAATAACATGACGAAGCAGGAACCGCCGACAGTATGGGGAATCACAAAGGGAGAGGACGCATACTTTGCCCTGCGAATGCAGGAGTATCTGACTGGAAAGCAGAGTGATCTTCCATTCGAAGACCAGTTTTATCTTCAGGGATTAGAAAAGGACATGGCGTACGAAGGAAAGCGTTTTATCCGTCTGGCCAGTTTATATCCGGAGCAGATCGATTATGTGGAATTCTATCGAGACGGTATTCTGTATGAGCAGGCATATGACGATCCGTTTGTTATCAACTTTATAGAGAACTGGTGGCAGGGACCGGTAACGGGAATTGAGAGCGGTGAAGAGTGGAAGGCAGTGGTCCATCTCCGCGACGGAAAAATAATAGAAAAAAGAACCATTGCAGAGTAATTTATGATATATTAGTAACAAATGATGGTGAAAGGTCGTAGAAGGGCATGGCAGGGAATGACAGAAAAAGATTAGAGACAATCGGACAGAAGACTATCGTGGATCAGATTATCAATACCCTCACGGAATCCATTATAAGAGGAGACTACAAATCGGGTTCCAAGCTTCCCAGTGAATTCGAACTGATGGAGGAGCTGCAGGTAAGCAGAAATTCTCTGCGGGAAGCGATGAAGATTCTGGCGACAATGGGGATTGTTGAAATTAAGAGGGGTGACGGAACTTATATCTGTTCCCAGGTAAATCCCACATTGTTTGACCGTCTTGTTTACAGCATGATTTATGACGTGAGCAGCAGCGACGAGCTTCTGGAACTCCGGCAGATTCTGGACGAATCGACCGTACAGCTGGCGATGTCGAAGATCACGCCGGAAGAAGTAGAGAAGCTGCAGCACAGTATTGATAAGATGAAGGATGCCTGTAAGAACCAGGATGTAGAACAGATGCAGACGTGTGACTTAGAGTTTCATATGCTTTTGATTGACAGCTGCAAGAACATTTTCTTTATTCGGATTTTAAAAAGCGTTTACAGCATTTTTGAAAAATCCATCGTGGAGAATGTCAGAAAGGAAACCGTCGATTCAAAGGCACCGTTATACCACCAGAGAATTCTGGACTGTATTGTCAATAAAGATTACAACACAGTTCATGAGGTGGTTGCGGAATCACTGGCTACCTGGAGGGAACGGGTTTAAATCCGGGATAAAACAAGCGAAACGTTTGTTTTATATCATTAAACGTAGGACGTTCTACAAGAATACCTTTCAAAAATAATAGAATTTCATATATAGGAGGAGAAGAATATGTTTAAAAGAGCAAAGAGAATGGCAGCATTATTGACAGCAGCGGCTATGGCCCTGACACTGACGGCCTGCTCCGGTTCGGGGGACAATGCAGGACAGGGGGGAAAATCGGCAGAGACAACAGTGACTGCGGATAAGAGCGGCAAGGAGACGGTCAGAATGATCATTCCGGGGTTAAGCGAGAATTCGACTGTCGATCCGGTATCCGGTCTGGAGACGAAAAGTCTGGGGGAATTTCAGGATTTTCTGAATGCAAAGATACCTGATTATAACATCGAGATTCTGACGATTGCCTGGGATGGCTGGATCCAGAGTATGGAAGCCATGCTGACCGCGGGGGAAGCGGATATGGGCATTTTTACAAATCAGGAAGCGGTACCCAGCTGGTATATGGATCTGACACCGTATCTTGAAAAGGATGAGGAGATTAATTTAAACAATCTTTCGGATCTGTTTATTGACCCTGCCGTCTATTACACCAGATATAAATCCTTTAACCATCCGGAAGAGAGCGGTAATATATACGGACTTCCGCTTACGATTGCGTGCAACATGATTACATATGACAGCCAGCTGTTTAAAGAGTGGGGAGTGGAAGAACCCAATGAAGAGATGACCTTTTCCCAGCTGGTTGATCTGGCAGAGAAAATGACCGGAACAAACCCGGTTACCGGAAAGAAAAACTATGGAGCATTTATATTTCATGAGTGGGCAGAGTGGTATGCGTTAAGCTACGATGTGGCAAAGCCATTTACCAGTGATACGATGAATATCAGCGAGCTGGATATGGATGAATATGTGGAGAGTATTAAGACATCGCCGGAAGCAAAGGCCTGGTTTACTGACTTCATCAGACTGGTGGACTGCTGCAATGAGGCGGTTGCAACGGGAGACGGTGCGGATAACTGGCTGACAGAGGATAATGATACGGCGATCAATTTTGACTGCAATAACCAGACAAAGGCGTACATGCAGTATGTTTACGCAGGGGACAGCTCTACGACAGACAGATACAAGGCGGTTATGATTCCAGAGGGCACCTACGGCGCCAGCTTCCCGGAATTCTTCCGGCTGGCAATCGCAAAAAATGCAAAGAATCCGGATGCTGCATGGGAAGTAATCAAAGATATGGTAACGAATAAGGAGATTATTGATTTCTATCTGACCAACTACGCCAGAGATAAGATCACCTGCTTAAAGGATTCTTCCGGAATGACCATGATGGATTATGAAATCAACCAGAAGAGACTTGATTACCAGCAGAAAAATATGTTTACGACAGACGATTACTGGTATTGGAGGACTGCGATGCAGACCATTGACAACCAACTTTTGTCCAAGCAGTATACCGCGGATCAGGCGGTGGACGCCTATTATAATGAAGTGAAGACATGGGTTGAAAATATAAAGAGGCAGTCGGGGGATAGCTTATGAAGAATGTAAAGATCAAAAGATATATCAGCTGGTATCTGTTATTACTGATTCCAATGGTAGGAACACTGGTATTTAATTTCTATCCGCTGATTCAGACGATGGTTACCAGCCTGCAGAATATGAATGGTAAATTTATCGGCTTTACCAATTATCGTATTATGTTTGCCAGCAGTGAGTTTAAGCAGACCGTTATCAATACACTCTATATGGCTGTTTTGGGTGTTGCATTTAATATACCGCTGGCATTCATCATCGCCAGCCTGTTAAATAATATCGGCAGGGGCAAAGGAATCTACCGCGTGATCTTTCTTTTGCCGATGGTAATGTCTATGGTAACCGTTGTGACGCTGTTTAAATATCTGATGCTGCCGAACGAAGAGGGTGTTTTTAATTATATCATTGGAGTATTGGGTTTTGAACCGAGCCTGTGGCTGAATGGAACGGGGACGGCGAGAGAGTCTGTTGTCTTTATCGCTGTGTGGAAGGGAATTGGATATAATGTCATTCTTTTCTTTGCAGGCCTTCAGGGAATTCCCGCTGATATGTATGAGGCGGCGGAGATTGACGGCGCGAACAGCTTTAAGAAGTGGCTCTATATAACGATACCGGCTTCCAAGAGTACGTTTACCTTCGTATTGATCACATCGACAATTGCCGCCTTAAAGCGTTTTACCGAGGTTTATGCGGTGAGCATGGAGACCGGCAATCCGGCAGGCAGACTGGAGACATTATTGCTGTATATTTATAAGAATTCTTTCTCAACGCTGAACTATAAGGATGAGGGGCTGGCAGGCGCGGCATCTGTGGTGCTGTTCCTGATTATTCTGGCGGCCACACTGGTAAACAGCCACCTGACAAAGGAAAAAGAAGTCAGTGCAGACAAACCGAAAAGAAGGGGGACGAAAGCATGAACAGTCATAAAAAGAAGGTAAAACCGTCAATTATAGTAAGCTATGTGATTCTGTCGCTGCTGGCACTCATTATCGTAGTTCCGTTCTTCTGGTTTATCTCCACCAGCTTTGATTATGTGAAATCGTACTCACTGAGATTTCCTCCAAGAATGCTTCCGAAAGTATTCAGCACATTTAACTATAACATGGCTCTCACCAATGTACCGGTGCTCAGCTATTTGAAAAATACAATCATTCTCGTGGTATTAAGCGTTGTTTTCAATGTGCTGACGTCCACCGTGGCCGGTTTTGCGATATCGAAGGGCCGCTTTCCGGGGAAAGGGATTGCGCTGCTTATCATCCTTTCCAATATGATGGTTCCGTTTGAATCCAAGCTGCTTCCGATCTATTCCATTATCAGGGGCATCGGCTTAAATAATACCTTTCTGGGCGTTATTCTGCCGAGCGTGATGACGAATGCCATGTATATATTCTTTGTTAAGACGTATTGTGACAGCCTGCCGGACGACTTATATGAAGCCGGCCGCGTGGACGGTGCGAATTTGATGAGGATATACAGCCAGGTTTATCTGCCGCTTCTTACGCCAATTATCGCTACGATTGTGGTGCTGGATTCCATTAATGTGTGGAATGATCTGCTCTGGCCGATGATTGTCATGACGAAGCAGAGCAATTATACGGTTCAAATCGGGCTCCAGATTTATAACTCGGGATCTGCGGGAGCCACCCATGCAGGAACTGCGCTGGCCTTATCGGTGATCAGCATCATTCCGCTGTCGGTTATCTATATCTTTTGCCAGAAATACATTGTTCAAAGTATTGCTTTTTCAGGAATGAAACAATAACCATTTACTATAATTCAAACAGGAACAGAGGAAAGAAAAATGAAAAAAACATTGTATACCATCAACACGGTCAACAACTTTATGGACATCATCTTTAAGCCCTTCGGCGAACCGTTTGCGGCACAGACAGAGGGTCTTACGATCTATAACATCATGGATGACAGTCTGTTAAAGGAAACGCTGGCGGGCGGCGGAGTCACAGCCAATGTGTGCAGCCGGATGTTAAGCTATGCCCAGGCGGCCCAGGCGTCGGGAGCGGATGGAATCCTGACGACCTGCACGTCTGTCAATGAAGCGACAAAGTATATCAGGAAATTCTTAAATATCCCGGTGATGAATATAGAAGAACCCGTGGCGGAGATGGCAGTAGCGAACGGAACGAGAATCGGAATCCTGGCTACGCTTCCTACCAGCCCTGCGGCCATCGGACGTGTGATTATGGAAAAGGCTGCAGAAGCCGGAAAAGAAATTGAACTGGTAAATGAAGTGGTAGACGGAGCCTTTGATGTGCTCTGCAGCGGAGACAGGGAAAAGCATGACCGCATGGTGTGCGAGGCTCTGTATCAATTAGCTGAAAAAGTCGATGTCATTGCATTTGCACAGATATCGATGAGCCTGCTTCCGCATGATCCGGTAAATGTGCCTGTCTATAAGATCGGCCTCTCCGGATTTGAGAAAATTTACAGTATGATGAACGAATAGAAAGGATCGTGCCATGGGAGATCAAGCGATGGTAGACAGCCTGAAACAGCAGGCAAAGACAGTGAGAAAAGAAGTGCTGACAATGATACATACAGCAGGCTCCGGACATCCGGGCGGTTCGCTGTCAGCGGCAGACATTATGACAGCGCTGTATTTTCATGAACTAAATATCCGTTCGGAGGAGCCGAAATGGGATGGCAGGGACCGGTTCGTATTATCCAAAGGCCATGTTTGCCCGGTTTTGTATACCTGCCTGGCGCTCAGAGGATATTTTGACAAAGAGATTTTAGGAACGCTTCGCAGGGAGGGATCCATTCTGCAGGGGCATCCGGATATGAAGCGCTGCCCCGGAATCGATATTTCAACAGGGTCGCTGGGACAGGGAATATCCACAGCCGCAGGCATGGCTTTGAGAGCAAAGAGAGATGGCTTAAGCTACCGTGTGTTTGTGCTGGTGGGAGACGGTGAGGCCCAGGAAGGCCAGGTATGGGAGGCGGCAGAAACCGCATCCAAATACGAACTGGATAACCTGATTATTATTGTAGACAACAATGGACTGCAGAATGACGGACCCTGCGACGCAGTCATGCCGACCAGGGATCTGGCTGAAAAGTTTAAGGCCTTTGGCTGTAATACGTATAAGATGGATGGCCATAATATGGATGAAATCCTAGATACGCTGGCTGCTGTCAGAGCCAGCAGCAGCCGTAAGCCGCACTGCATCGTGGCAAAGACAGTAAAGGGAAAAGGCGTGTCCTTTATGGAAAATATTCCGTCATGGCATGGAATGGCGCCGAATGATGAAGAGTATGCACGGGCAATTGCTGATATAGAGGAGGGATTTTAATGTTCGTAAAAAACGTAGGACGTCCCACAAGAGAAGCGTATGGTGATGAGATTCTGGAATTGGGGAAAGAAAATCCTGATTTCTATATCGTGGATTGTGATATCGGAAAATCCTGCAAAACGGTAGAATTTTCGAAGCAGTTTCCGAGACAGCATGTGAATGTGGGGATTGCAGAGCAGAATGCCTGCGGTGTGGCGGCCGGTCTGGCGGCCTGCGGAAAAATTCCGTTTGTCACAACGTATGCGGTATTTGGCAGCATGCGCATGAGTGAACAGATCCGTCAGGAGATCTGTTATCCCAAATTGAACGTGAAGATAGCCTGCTCCCATGGAGGTCTCACACCGGCCAATGACGGCGCAAGTCACCAGGGAATAGAAGATATGGGGATTTTAAGAACCATTCCCAACATGACGATTGTGAATGGATGTGATTATTATTCCACCAGAAAACTGGTTCGCGCCGCGGCATATTATCAGGGGCCCGTATATCTGCGGTTCACGAGGGACGCCGTCCCATTTGTCTATGATGAGACGGAAGCATTTGAGATTGGGAAAGCAAAGGTTTTAAAAGATGGCAGTGACATCACGATCATTGCCAACGGCGATGTCATGAGCCGCGCATATGAGGCCGCAGACCTCCTGGAAGAGAAGGGAATCGCCGTGAGGCTTCTGGATATGCATACGATTAAGCCGCTGGACACGGAAGCGGTACTCGATGCTCTGAAGAAAACCGGAAGAGTGATTACTGTAGAAGACCACAATGTGATCAATGGGCTTGGAAGCGCGGTCTGTGAGGTGGCGGCCGAGGCCGGAACCGGAAAGGTGATTCGCATCGGAATCCAGGACCATTTCGGAGAATCTGCGCCATACGAAAAGCTGTTGGACAAAAACGGAATATCAGTCGATAATATAGTATCCAAAGCGATGGAATTATTGTAAGAAGAATGACGAGGGGAACAGAATGAAGATAGTTATTTTAGATGGATATACCGAAAACCCAGGTGATTTGAGCTGGGGAGAACTTGAGAAGCTGGGAGAACTGACCGTATACGACAGAACTCCGTTTGAGAATACCGGAGAGATCATTCAACGGATCGGAGACGCGGAGATTGTCATAACGAATAAAACGCCGATTACCAGGGAAACCATGGACTCCTGTACCAATATAAAATACATCGGTATGCTGGCGACCGGTTATAATGTAGTGGATTACAAAGCGGCAAAAGAAAAGGGGATTCCTCTATGCAATATCCCCTCCTATGGCACGGATGCAGTAGGCCAGTTTGCCATTGCCCTGCTCCTGGAGATCTGTCATCATATCGGCCATCACGATCAGGCGGTACACGATGGAAGATGGGAACAGAATCAGGACTGGTGTTTTTGGGATTATCCGCTGATGGAGTTAGCCGGTAAGACCATGGGAATTATCGGATATGGAAGAATTGGCCAGAGCACAGGCAGAATCGCCCAGGCACTCGGCATGAATGTGCTGGCCTGTGACGCGTACAAAAATGCGGAGCTGGAAAGCGCGGCGTGCCATTATGCCGATTTGGATGAACTTCTCTCTGGCTCCGATGTGATTGCGCTCCATTGTCCGCTGTTTCCGGAGACAGAAGGCATCATTAACAGGGATAGTATTGCTAAAATGAAAGACGGCGTCATTATTCTGAACAATTCCCGAGGACCGCTGATTGTGGAGAAGGATTTAGCAGATGCCCTTACAAGCGGAAAGGTATACGCCGCGGGCCTGGATGTAGTATCCACCGAGCCGATCCGAGGCGATAATCCGCTGTTAAACGCCCCCAATTGTATCATTACTCCGCATATTTCCTGGGCATCAAAGGAAAGCAGGCAGAGACTGATGGATATAGCCGTGGACAATGTGAAGGCATTTTTAGCCGGAAAACCGCAGAATGTGGTAAATAACTAACGTAATTCTCGGACAAGGGCTCCGTATTGGCTGCCAATGTGCTGTTTCATTGGATTTACGCGCTTGATTTGCCGATGGAGAAATTCAAGCATTTAATCGATGATTAGAAAACAAAATAAAAGTCTGGATCGGGTGAATCACTGCCCGATCCTTTTTCGGTTTCGCGCTTCATACATAGTTTCACGGCAAAGCACGGATACTACATATATGAATAAAAATCGGATAACCGGAGAAAGACCGGAAACTAATTCAACATTAAAAATAGGAACGCATCTGTCTGTTGCGAAAGGGTATGCTGCGCTGGCAAGGGATGCCGTAAAAATCGGTGCGAACACATTCCAGCTTTTTATACGCAACCCGCGGGGAGCCAGGGCAAAAGAGATTAAGCCTGAGGAAATAGAGGCGTTTCAAACGATATTAAGAAACCACAATTTCACGCCTTTCATCGCCCACGCGCCTTATACGTTAAATCTCTGCTCCGCAAATCAGCATTTAAGAGAGCTGTCTGCGCAAATGATGGGCGAAGATTTGAAGCGCATGGAATTCATGCCGGGGAATCTATATAATCTCCATCCGGGCAGCCGGCTGGATCAGCCCGTAGACCGTGCAGTGGAACAGATCGCAGAAGGACTCAATCAGACCATGTTCCCGGAAATGCGGACAATGGTATTGCTGGAAACGATGGCCGGAAAGGGAAGTGAGGTCGGCAGATGCTTTGAGGAACTGAAAAGCATATTGGACAGGGTGGAATTGAAGGACAAGATAGGGTTTTGTATGGATGCCTGCCATATGTGGGATTCCGGGTATGATATTGTGAATCATCTGGATGAGGTGCTTGAGCATTTCGATCATCTGATCGGTTTGCAATACCTGAAAGCATTTCATATCAATGACAGCATGAATGTCAGAGAAAGCCATAAGGACCGGCATACGCTCATTGGCAGCGGGTATATAGGGGAAGAGACAATCCATAGGATCATCAACCATCCCCTGCTCCATGAGCTGCCGTTTATACTGGAGACGCCTACGGATTTGACGGGACATGCGGAGGAGATCAGGCGTTTGAAAGAGATGTATAGATGGGATAAGCAGATGGACGAATATACCGGATTCTGACAGAACCGCCGCAAGCGAAAAATATTGCAGGAAAAGCCGTTTAAAGGGGCGATAATTTCTCCGTAATATGGTAGAATCAACATAACAGGCAAATTTTGCTGACAATCTGATTTGGAGGGGAAACTATGTCAAAGAGTACAGAGGTTCTGCGCATCTGCGAGGAAAAGGGAATCAGGATGATTGATTTCAAGATGACGGATTTAAACGGCCGTTGGAGACACATCACCATTCCAGTTGAACGGTTTGATGAAGAGATTTTTACGCAGGGGATTGGTTTTGATGGTTCGAACTATGGATACGCCCCGGTGGAAAAGAGTGATATGGTATTTATACCGGACCCCGAAACTGCTGTGGTGGATCCGTTTACAGAGATTCCGACGCTGACCATGTGCGGAGACGTATGTGTCATAGGAAAGGAAAACAAGCCATTTGACCAGTATCCCAGGAATGTAAGCCTGCGGGCCATTCAATATATGAAGGAACAGGGAATTGCGGATCAGATGCTGATCGGGCCGGAATTCGAGTTCCATTTATTTGACAATGTCAGCTATATGGTGGAGCCGCAGCGTATGGCTTTTACCGTGGATACCAGGCAGGCGGCCTGGAACAGCGGCAGGGAGTCTGCTGATAACAAAGGCTTTTTAGTACCCGGAGGCGGCGGATACCATATCGCGGCACCTCAGGATACAGCCTATACTTTAAGAAGCAGAATGTGTATGATGCTTCAGGAGTGGGGAGTGGATGTGAAATACCATCACCATGAGGTAGGCGGCTCAGGACAGATGGAGATCGAGGTGGAACTGGGCGATATGGTGGACATGGCGGACAAGACCATGATTATCAAATACGTGATCCATAACGCCGCGGTTCAGGATGGAAGGACTGCTACCTTTATGCCGAAACCCATTTACAAAGAGGCTGGCAATGGAATGCATGTCCATATGCTGCTGATGAAAGACGGGGAGCCGGTTTTTTACGATGAGGATGGATATTCCGGTCTCAGTAAGACTGCACACTACTTTATAGGAGGACTGTTAAAACACGTCCCATCCTTATGTGCATTTACCAATCCGTCTACAAACTCCTTTAAGCGCCTTGTGCCGGGATACGAAGCACCGGTGACCATCGGATATGCCACATCCAACCGAAGCGCCGTGATCAGGATTCCGGCTTATGCCAAGACTCCGAAGGCCAAACGGTTTGAACTGAGAAATCCGGATGCAACAGCGAATCCTTACTATGCGTATGCGGCGATCCTGATGGCGGGACTCGACGGCATTCAGAATCAGATCGATCCGGAAAAACATGGCTGGGGGCCATTTGACTGTAATCTCTATGATCTTCCGGAGGAAGAAAAAGCAAAGATCCAGTCGCTGCCAAAGACATTGGATGAGGCACTTCATGCTCTGGAGGCCGATCATGAATATCTGACAGCGGGAGGAGTGTTCCCGGAGCGCCTGATTGAGATATGGCTTAAGAAGAAAAGAGCGGAGAGCCGGGAGCTGTCTCAGATTCCACATCCGGCGGAGTTCCAGAGATATTTTGATTTGTAATCATTTGGTATTGCAGGGAGCTGCTTCTATTATCCAGATTTACCGTGAAAATCTGCGGTTTCGGGTTTTCCCGGGACCGCTTTTTTGGCGCTTTAGCCAGTGGAATGCTCAAGACGTGAAATATAAAACACCCGCTATGTGCATTGATAATTATTAATAGGTAACTTCGGTTTAACAAATTAAACACTAATGGAGTTTGATTGCAAAAAAATGTTGCCATTTACTGAGATATGTAAAAAGACTGGGAGAACCATATGAATAATAAAGCTATTATTATACTTCTGGCAGTGAGCTTATGCGTTAGTGGATGCAGCCAAACAATAGTGACAGGCATTCCTGGCTCAACGGATGCATTACCAGAAGAAATGACGCAGCGCAGGGAGTCAGTACATGAGACAATCGAGACTGAAATGACGGCAGAGGAAACGATAGGGCAAAGAAACGGGGATACAGGTGATGGGGTGACTAAGGTGGTTATCGCCACTGGCTGGCCGGAAGAAAAAAACGATTTGACACAGGTTAAAGCTTTTTTAGACATGGAAGATATCCGATATATGGGAACCTTCAACCAATCCCGGGAACGGATAGATATTACTCTGGAAGATGGAAGTATTATGCTGTTTTTGTCCGGGCGGGACTCTCAATGTGAGGAAAATGATTACCGTCTGATTCTGGCTGGGAATAAATTTGATAAGGCTGGATTCTGCGAAGTCCTGGAAAATGGATTTGATGTCAGTGGTGATATGGAGTACGGACTAAATACTTCAACTCAGCTTATTGATGAATTGAGTTTGTATGACTACAGCCAGACCGAGCTCTCCATTTATCGTAACCTGATCTATGCGCGGCATGGCCGAATGTTTGAGGACCCGTTTCTTAATGCAGTATTTTCCTCAAATACATGGTATCTGCCCCGTTATGATGCAGTGACGTTTGCCGAAAAAGAAGATCAGCTGATGAGTGACATTGAGAAGGAAAATATAAAGCTGATTGTACAAAATGAAATTAATAGGGGCTATCGAAAGAAACCAGGACAAGAGTATGAATTGCCAGTTGCGATTGTGTCCGGATCATGGCATGATTTGGATGGAGATGGTATAAAGGAGAAGATCCAATTTCAGAGTGGTGATACGTCTGAATCAGATATTCATTACTGTGGATACAGGATACAAGTGGACAGCAGCATCGTCAGTGGGGAAGATGATGTATATAGCTGGTTATACATAGCCAATCTGGCTGGAAAACAAACACAGTTACTGGTGGGACACAGAGTTGATGGTGATGATGGTTGGATTACTGCTTATAGTTATGTAAATGGAAAGATAAAGCAAGCGTGGGGAATACCAGGTTTTCCGGGGGATATGCAAATTACTGCTGAAGGTGTGTATACATATGAATATACCATCCATCTGCAATGTTGGATGACGAAACGTCTGTATCAAATGAAGGACGGAAAAATGGAGGAAACAGAACGAGAGTTTTATGAACATGGTAATGAAGTGAAGGCGTTGATAGAGATTCCGACTTATGATAAAAAGGAGGGCAGTCTTAATGGGCCGGTCATTCAGACAGAAGATATAGTTGTGATTGTGGGAGGAGATAACCGCAAATGGATTTGTCTGAAAAAGAAAGTCTCCGGAGAAATCGGTTGGATTAAAGTTGAAGGCTCCATATATATTCAGCCAGACGGGACTGAGATGCAGAATATGGATGTGTTTGAAGGATTGAATATTTTTGGATAAATTGCAGTTGTGAAAGAATTCTAAGAGTAAGAGAGTATTAAGCTGTTGAAGCAAAAAGGTAAAAGTAATAAATAATGCAGAAATTGTTTGGAAACAATTTCTGCATTATTTATTATGGAGGATCACAAGTGAACAGCAAAAAAATAAAAAAACAAAAAACATGTTGACTTTTGTCGGCTGCTTTGATATGCTATACCTCGCCGCTGAAAACGGCGGCAAACTTTTCCAGAAATCTTCCAGCTGAACCGCTGAGAAAGTTTTGAAGAAAATGAAAAAAGTGGTTG
>ERZ894229.42-NODE-42-length-135301-cov-11.4147_pt1 | contig 135301 bp, 142 predicted proteins | sample MGYA00380295_ERZ894229 | MGnify/ENA primary metagenome ERZ894229 (study PRJEB32331, sample SAMN06328479) | human gut metagenome | biome: human gut microbiome; feature: stool | host: Homo sapiens | collected 2014-09-17 ...
TGCAGCACAGGTGGACCAGTTTTCTTGCCCTGCGGTACTGGGAATAGGTCATTATGGGGATTTTCTCTTTGATTTCCATCACCTCCTTTCAGGTGGTCAAAAAATATCCCTCTGATATTCATTTCATTTTTGAGGTTTTTTTACGGGGGCAGCAGAAAAATTTAAAAATGTCTCTCTATTAGTCGTGACATTTTGAAGGGTGTTTTTGTAGGTGTTTCCACAAAAAAATACCATCATGGCTTTTATGGACCATGATGGTATTTCTCAGATTTCAAATTTATAGCCGACGCCATAGACGCTTTTCACATAATCCGGCACATCCGGTGATACCTTTATTTTCCGGCGCAGGTTGCTTATATGATTGTTGATCGCTTTTCGGGAATAGTAGGAATAATCCTCATGCCATACCAGATCCAGGAGCATTTCATAAGTGAACACCCGCTTTGGGTTGAGTATGAGCAAAGCGAAGATTTCAAATTCCTTGACCGTCAGCGGAATTACCTGGCCTCGCACAGTGACAAGGCGCTGCTCCAAGCAGAAATACAAATCACCTTCCCGGATTTCCGTCAATGGCTGATCTGCCTGCGGAGGGATAAAATACTGGCCTCGAAGGAGTGTTGTGCATGGGACATCAGCCGGAATATTGCCAGCCTCATAATCACGAACAAACTGAGCCAGCTCCTTCTTTTGGCTGGCAGAAAGCAGAGCAAACAACTTTTCACCGATCTGTCTGCCGGAATCTTTTAAATCCAGTACGGCTAATTTCCCATGTTGTCACCACCTCACTATTTATTTGTTAAAGAACTTTTCAATTTTTGAAAAGCCTCTGCACTTATGGCGTGTTCAATATTACAAGCGTCATGCTCCGCAGTTTTACGGTCTACTCCAGCGTCTACAAGCCTTGCTGTGAAGAATTGATACCGTTCACATATTTGCTCGGCATATTGTCGGCCTTGCTGCGTCAAATAAAGAGTACCGTCCTTTTTAATGATATGTCCGGATTTTGTGAGTTCCTTTACTGCTCTGCTTACAGAAGGCTTGCTAACGCCTAAATAGTCTGCGACATCTATACAGCGAACATAACCATGTTGTTGATGAAGGACTAAGATTGCTTTTAAATAATCCTCCATTGATGAAGTTAAGGACAAATAGCATATCCCCCTTTCATAAATAGGTCTTTCATATCAAACAATACTCCAGCCTTCTGCACGCTCACGAATGTTAATAAAACTTCTATAAATGCCTTTTTGCTGGATAAGCTGATCGTGTGTACCTTTCTGAACAATTTTTCCATGATCGACAACTAATATTTGATCGGCATTTTCGATAGTAGCCAATCTGTGCGCGATAGTAACGATTGTTTTACCTTGTATCAATTCGCTGATAGCTTGTTGAATGAGATGTTCATTTTCTGGGTCAATACTTGCAGTCGCTTCATCAAGAAGAATAATAGGTGCGTTTTTTAGTATTGCACGGGCAATAGAAATACGTTGTTTTTCTCCCCCTGACAAAGAAGAACCTCCTTCTCCAATCATGGTATCGTAACCTTCAGGCAACGCCATAATAAAATCGTGGCAACAAGCCTTTTTAGCCGCTTCAATAATTTCATCTTCGGTTGCGTCTGATTTGCCGAACTTGATATTATTTCGGATTGTATCGTTAAATAAATATACGTTCTGAAACACCATACTAATATTTTTCAGCAGACTATCGCAGGTAAACTCTCGTACATCATGCCCGCCAATTTTAACAGAGCCGCTGTTTACATCATAAAATCTGGTAATCAGATTGCATATGGTAGATTTCCCACTTCCAGACGGACCAACGATTGCAGTTGTGGTATTTTGAGGAATCTGGAAAGACAGATTGTGTAATACCTCTATTTCCCCATATCCAAAGGAAACATCTGTAAAATCTATATTGTAAGAAGCAATGGAAAAATCACGCCCGGCTTCATCAATAAATTCCGCATTTTCTATGTTTTCCAGTTTATCCATTGAAGTATCAATTAGGCCAAGCATATGTACAGAATCATTCATATTTTCTACCGCACCAAAAATCATAAAGGCAAACATAGCTATCAACAGGAAAATTGAAATTGTTAGATTGCCTTGAATCGTAAAAATTCCTGAAATCAAGATCAATAATACAGAAGCAATTTTCAGAGCAAATAAATGCAGACAGTTGTTTGGCACAAAACCGTGCATAATCTTTAAATTTATATCTTTATGTTTTTCACAAGCTGTTTTCCATTCTTCAATCGAAGCGCCTTCTTGCCCAAATGACTTTACGATTGGCAGACCATGAATGTACTCAAGTGAAGCGTCCGTAATCCGTTCTTGTGATATTTGTTTTGTAGGTGCATTTTTGCGGCTTTTTTTGCTGATCCCATTTAATGCTAAAGCAGAGAGTATCGCACCTACCAGGCTTGTCAGGGCTGCCATAGGGCAGACAATAAGTAAAATTATTACAATAGCCAGAAGATTGATATATCCATTTACAATAGCGTCGATCAGTTTCATGCCTTGTAATTCCAGGCTGGATAAATCACCGGTAATAGCTGTTAGAATATCACCGGTACTGTTTTTGCTGAAATACCCTAAAGAAACACGTTTTAAAACATTACCAATTTTTAATCGTTCTTCGGCAGCAATTTCATAGCCAATGCTTTCTTGTAATTTTGCTTTCCAGTAAGAAAAGATATATCGGAGAAAAATGGAAATAACAATCCCGAATAAAGAAAGCCATATAATGTTCCATTCCAGAGAATTTTCTCCGCGAAAGTCAGCAATCACAAGCCCCAAAGTCCATGCAGCAATCACAATAGGTATAGCAGTACACCATACACTGAAAAAGGAACACAGACAACCCAAATACAATCTTTTGCGATAACCGCCTGCCCAATGTAATAATCTTTTGATAGAATGAAACATAATTAGCAGCCTCCTTTCTGTGAAACAGCCCAATGTTTAGCGCCGATATGTGCCTCCCACATAGTACGGTATAAAGTACAGTTTTTGAGAAGATCGTTATGTGTGCCGCTGTCAAGAATTTTTCCGTTTTCAAGAACAATAATTTGATTTGCATTTTGAATCGTGGATAAACGGTGTGCAATTACCAATAAAGTTTTTCCCTTTGTTAAGGCAGCGATAGATTTTTGGATTTGTTCTTCGTTTTGAGGATCGGTAAAAGCGGTGGCTTCGTCCAGTATAATAATTGGCGCATTTTTCAAAATTGCTCTTGCAATGGAAATTCGCTGTTTTTCTCCGCCAGATAGTGATTTACCAGCTTCACCAGCCGATGTATCATACCCGTTTGGCAGTTTTGTGATAAAGTCATCACAACATGCCGCTTTTGCTGCTGCATATATTTCTTCGTCAGAAGCATTGGGATTTCCAAGACGAATATTCTCTTTTAAGGAACAATTAAAAAGAAAATTATCCTGCGTAACAAAACTAACAAAATTTGAAAGCTGCTTTAGAGGAATATTTTTTATATTGGTGTCGCCAATATAAATAGCGCCATTCGTGGTATCCCAAAACCGGGCGATCAATTTTGCGATTGTAGATTTCCCGCCGCCAGACGGTCCTACTAAAGCTGTAAAGCTATTTTCCGGAATTTTAAAATTTAGGTTATGCAGTACAACATCTTCCTTTTGTCCGGTATAGGAGAAAGTTACATTGTCAAAGGAAATATCATAAGAAGCGGGGAATACTTCTTGCAGGCTGTCCTTTAGGATTTCCATATCCAATAATTCCTTAGCACCGCTGACATTGTATTGCATAGACTTCATTTCCGTAATAAACGCAGTCGCTTTCATTAGAACCGGAAGTAGACTCAAAGCAAGAACTAAGCAAACAATCAATTCAACGGGCGTGATGATTTCAAATTTATACAAAATCAAACCGACAGGAAGTGTTCCCAAAAAAGTAGTCGGTAAGATAGACATGACAAGATTCATTGCTTTCCATGAACTTTGAAACCAATCTAATGTAAACCGTTGAAAGGCCCGTATTGCCTCCGAAAATTTTTCATAGGAACTTGTGGTTTGATTAAAAGTTTTTACTACTTCAATTCCAGATACATATTCTACAATTACGCTATTTACATGATCGTTTGCAGCCATATATGCAGAGTATTTTTCATTGAATCCTTTACCGGAAACAATCATAGGAATAGCCGCAAAAGGAAGTGTCACCATAGAGGCCAATCCCATGCGCCAATCAATAACGAATAGATAAATGAAAACGATAAGGGCTAAAACGATATTCGCTCCTAATTCTGGAATCATATGCGCTAACGGGCGTTCAATCCCTTCTACTTTTTCTACCATGATATTTTTTAAGTGTCCAATGGCACTTCCTGTTACATTGCCTAATGGCGCTTTCATTAACCTATCAGCAATCGCCATACGCAAATCATAAAGAATATGATATGCGGCACTATGAGACAATACTGTTGAAAGTCCGAAGAATACCACATAAAGGAAGTACCCCAACATGGCTATTCCACACCAAAATAAAAATACCAAAACTGTTGGTGAACCGAAGATAAATAACTGCATAATCTTATATAGGCAGACATAGGGAAGAAAGCCTCCCATTACACTGATAAGAGAGCAGAACATGGATAAAATCATCTTCCATTTACTTTTAGCTGCAAATGACAACAAAACAGAAAGCCAATCCGATTTGTCTTTTTTCTGCTTCATATGAAACACCGTCCCTTCAAAAAAATAGATTGACTGGAATTATCCAATCAATCTAATTATAAAGCTATTTAGATGTTTCATCTTCTCCACCCGGCCATAAATTCACCGCATGGACAGGAAATTTCCGATAAGATAATGGCGTACTCCCCATAACGGCTTTAAAGGCCGAACTAAATTTACCGGGGCTGTCATAGCCTACCATTCCGGCAATCTGAGCGATACTCAAATCATTCTGTTCTCGCAGCAAATTCGCGGCATAGTTCATACGATACTCTCGCATATATGCAAAAATAGAATTTCCGTAAATAGATTTGAAACAACTTTTCATCGTTGTATGCGGTATATCAAATCTTTTGGCAAGATCATCTAATGTATAGTGTTCCGTCAGATTTTCTGTCATTAGACTACGGATTGCCTTAATCTTTTCTACCTGCGTTTTATAGAAATAAGGCCGTTCTTCTTTTGTTCCGGCCAGCTCTAATGCGTCCAGATAAAGCAAGAGTTCAAAAATTTTTACTTTTAAATAATACTTCTTAATATTGAGAGGTATTGAATATAACTCTGAAAAAATATGTTCAATCGCTGGTTCTCCCGGTATAACAAAAGGGTGTTTGCTGTCGCAGTATTTTTTCTGGAGAGCATATAAGTCTACTGGAAAATCCCGCATTTCTAAAGGCAGATTCTTTGTAGCCTCTTTCATATCAAACGCAATCGTCACGCCATGAAAATGTTGGGTTGGAAATTCAATGTGCCCTTTATGATGAATACGTCGGTCTATTTTTAAATCTCCAGCTTCTAAATAGGTATAGGCACCATTGCCCATTTCCTGTTCCATACGCCCCTCTTTACAGTGATCTATACAAAGCATATCATATTCTGTCTGAAATCCTGATTCACAGAAAGGCATATGAAAGTCACTGTAAAGAACAGAAACACCGGGAAATACATGGTACATTGTCATTAGTCCATCGCCAGTAGGATCAGAGACTTGAGTTATCATATATTCGTTGTTTTCAATGATTGTGCGGCAATTTCCATTTAAAATTAGTCGTTTATTTGTTCTTTCCAACATACTTCCTCCTTTCATGGTTGCAACGAAAATATGTTGGTACACGTTGCATTTATAAATTCTATATCATGTGAAACTACTAAAATGATATGTTCTTCTTTACCAAGTTCTTTCAAAAGAGAACTTACTTCCATCATATGACGATAATCAAGGCCACTGGTGGGTTCATCAAAAATAAGTATTTTTTTACGGGAAAGTATTGCTGTCGCTACGGCAAGCCGTTGCTTTTGCCCGCCAGATAAAGCCATTGGGTGAGAATCTTTCAACCCCAATAAATCAAACCGTTTTAAAAGAGCTTCAATCATTGCAGCCGATTCTGACGGCGCTGATAACTCACATTCGTCCCATACGCTATCAGAAAAAAGCTGATGATTTACATCTTGCATGACGAAAGCACATAATTTTCTACATTCTTTTAGAGAAAGCTGTTTACCACGAAAGGAGATTGTTCCCGATTTCTTTTTGAGTAATCCACATAAACATTGGCAAAGAGTGGATTTTCCTACGCCGTTTCGTCCAACAATACCTATTATATCTCCATATGAAGCAGAAAAATCCACATGTTTTAAAACCGGATTTTTCTTATAAGAATAAGAAAGGTTTTTTACAAGCAAATCTGCTTGCTGGGGGCTGAATAGAGATTTCGGTAAATTTAACGTAGGAATTTCGACTGAACGCAATCCTAAAGAAATTTGTCTGTCCTTAGATAATGAAAGAAATTCTTTAGGTTTCCAAATCTGCTCAATTTTTCCGTTTTTCAAATATACAATTCGGTCTGCTAAATCCGCAAGAAAGTATAAACGGTGTTCAGCTATCACAATCGTGTGACCATTTTTCTTGACCTGCTTGATTTGCCTTCGCAGTGTTTCTATGGCTGGTGCGTCCAGATTGGCAGACGGTTCATCTAAAACAAAAACACTTGGCTGCATGGCATAAACAGAGGCAAAAGCAAGAGACTGTTTTTCTCCCCCAGACATAGAAAAAATATTCCGATGTTCGAGATGACTGATGTTCAAATCCTGAACAGCCTGAGTTACCCGCATTTGAATCTCCTGCGGCGGAAGCCCTTCATTCTCCAGGCCAAAGGAAATTTCGCTGTCAGAATCCAGATTGAAGAACTGTGATTTTGGATTCTGAAATACAGAGCCTACGACTTTGGCAAGTTCATACATTTTGGTATCAGAAACCGTAGTTCCATCAACCCGAACTGCACCTGTTAATTGTTCGCCCGCAGTGAAATGAGGAATTAAGCCGTTAATCAATTTTGTTATCGTAGTTTTCCCGCAGCCGCTTTCCCCGCAAAGCAAGATAAGTTCTCCTTGAGGTATCGTAAGGTCAATATCTTCTAAAGTATTTTTCTCTTTGGTATAGGAAAAACTTACATTATCTATTTCAATCATAAAATCCCCCTTTATCATAGCATAAAAGCAGCAACGGTAAAACCCGCTTCAATGAAAAGAATAAGATAGTCTACTAAATGAAATTTTAATTGTGTAATGCTCGTTTTTGGAGCAGGATTTTCAATGCCGCGGGTGACTGCTGCCGCTGATAATTCTTCAACAGTTGTTGAAGCGGCCATCATAAAAGGAACAACAAAACACTCGATTTTTTCTGAAAATGGAATTGTCCGCAGCTTCATTGCATTATGTATGTGCTTAATTTCTTCAAAAATTGCCGGGAAATAGCGTATCGTCACGGAAAGAGTGATAATCAACTTTTGTGGAAAATGGCATTTTCTCATTGCCAATACAACATCGTGCAATGATGTTGTGGAAATCAGTAAGGCACCTGACATCAAGCAGGGAAACATTTTCAGGGTATAATTCACAGATATGGAAAATATCATGGTGAATACTTTGGGGGCAATCGGAAAAATCCAGTAATTGATACTTATAAAAAGTGTTCCAATGACACCAAATGCCAAAAGCGATTTGTAGCACCCAGATAACAAAAGCACCATTGCCAATACAGCCATATAAATGTAAGTTACTTCTGATGAACTGCCAAAAAAAAGAAGAATGTTTGCGACAAGTAACAATAGTATTTTTGTTCTGGGGTCAAGCTGCAATAAACAATGGTGCTTTCCTTTTATCATTTCAAATCATGCCCGCTTTCTTAAAATGTTTTTTAAATATCCCCCTCGCAAGATAAGCTCCAATCAATCCACCGATAATAGGCGTTAGAATCATAACAACAAACATTGGAATAGAAGATAATGACTCCATTGTAGTTACATAAGCCTCCGGCATACCCTGATCTGCGATTTGAGTAAAAAAGCTATCTTTAAATAGCCAGATTGGAAGTGGAGAGCCAGTCATGCCATAAGAGAATAAAATAAATGCTACTGTGTTCCACTTAAAACTTCCATATTTTGATCTCCATCGAACAATTTCAGACAATACACAGCCTATTACAAATGTTGCAAGGATAACCATTGTAAATTGTCCGGTAACATAGTAGAGCAGACCGGTAATCAGGCCCATGAGTAAGGGTACTCCGGGTTTCTGAACTTTGGCACAAAGAAGCATGAAGGGAATACCAGCAAGAATCGCAATGATTCCGGGCATTATAATCCACAGCACTGGAATAATAGCAAGAAACATACCTATGAAACTAAGTACAAAATAGATTGCAGTAAAGATACCAATATTGATTAGGTCTTTTCCTGTGAGTTTTAAATTTTGGGTTTGTTCAGACATAGATTTTCCTCCTTATGTTCGCAGAAATTAGTTCTACCTAACCTGCGTGCTTAAATGTAACGCCTGCCAAGGCGTTCTATTCAAGTATAATAAAAAGGAAATACTTTATCTTCTCCAAAGTGCCATTTTTTAACCGATTGGACAAAACTTTTTGGCTATATAAAATTGAATAATAGTGTTTTCACAGATTGGCAAGCAATGCAAACATATACATGTTTTGCGATTTTAGCCGGATTGCACCGGCCAAAATGCTTGTTGAGGGATCCCCCCCAAGCCCCCAAGATCGTCCCCATTCGGTGACGGCTGCGCGTCCTGCGGACGCTGAAAAATTTTAAGAAGCAAAAGAAAACCTCTATACAAATGGTTCGTCCATTCACATAGAGGTTTCTTATTTCCCGTTCACTTGGCATAGGTTAGTATTTTCGTAATACTTCTTTATGCTCCTCTGCCATTTTGCGGAGTCCCCTTTTTTGTGTGATGCTTGCTTTGGCTGTAACCCGAATCTGCTCGTGGTATAAGATACGATATCACCTTAATAACGGTTGACAAATAGTAGTTCAAACGATATACTTAACAAAGTTAACTATATAAAGGAGGATATCTATGGAGTGGACAGATATGGTGCACTATCAGCAGCAGATGCAGAAAATTATACGGTTTCTGCTTCCTGTGCATAAATCGGTATTGACCGCAAGTGAATGTGAACTTTTGGCCCATTTGTATTTGCGCCCAGAGAAAAATACACCGGTTTTGCTCAGTATAGAAAGCGGCATGAGGAAAGAGGCGGTGAGCCGCTGCCTGAAATCTCTTTATGAAAAGGGCTGTATCTCCAAACAGCGTCAGGAAACAGATGAACGGAGCTACCAACTGTTTATCACAGAAACCGGACTTAGTGAATTAAGAAAAGGATACGAAAGTATCCTGCAGCCATTTTACGATCTTTGGCGCAGCTCCGGTGATGATTTTGAGGCATTCATGCATTATGCAGATAAACTTGCCGCACAGATTGAGAAAGGACAGGGAAACACTCGTGACAATGAAGTTTTATGATGCGTTACAGCTGGACCCGGCAATACTGAAACGAAAAATTGCTGCTTGTGATGAGAAAAAGGAAAAAGCATATTATTGGTTTGCCATGTCGGTACGTTCTGTGCTGATCGTGGCCGCTGCCATTATCTTTATCAGCCTGTTATCCAGCGTGTTTGGCGCCGACAATACCCCAATGGGTGTTGTGTTGTTCTGTATGATTTTGGGGATTCGTTTTGTTAATTTCGAGTACTGTGTCAAAGATTCGCTCGTGACCCTGTTGGCAGTGCTGGCGATTCTGGTGCTGGCGCCAAGCGCAGCGGCAGTGATTCCAGAAATCTTTTTGATTCCGCTGCACTTTGCTGCCTTTTTTTGCTCTGCTTTATATGACGACGCAGCGGCCAGAGATGGGAAACGGCGGCCTGTATAGTTTTGCTTACATCTACCTGACAGGAAATCCTGTCACAGGAGAAGCATTGGTCCGCCGCATCTTTCTGGCTCTGGTGGGATATCTGATCTGCGGAGCGATTTTATTTGCAAAACATCGGGACCAGCATACGGCGACTCGTTTTCACCACGTTGTACGGAAATTTGATCTGTCCACACCTATCCATCTGTGGCAGCTGCGCATGGCACTTGGAGTAAGTCTGGTAATGACTGCCGGGCAGGTCTTTGGAGTGGAGCGTTTTATGTGGATGGGATTTGCCTGCGCATCATTGCTGTCAGAATACCCATATTCGGGAAAGGTGTTCACCCGTTTCTGACAGAGAATTGTCGGAGCAATTGCGGGTTCTCTTGCATTTTTCGTTCTTTATTTGATCTTGCCAGAATCCCTGCACGCGTTGATGGGACCGTTAGGAGGACTGTGTCTGGGATTTTGTACGGACTACCGGTATAAAACAGCGATGAATTGCTTTGGTGCACTGATGCTGGGTGCTGGAATATACGGAATTCATGGAGCAGTCATTCTGCGTGTTGTAGATACTGTCTTAGGTGTAACGTTCGGACTGATTTTTGCAGCACTTTTCCACCGAGTGGCAGCAGTCAGGTTTTTGTCCCGCTCGATAGAGGAGTAGAGGGAAAAACTTAAATCAAAATATTATAATAATAAAGCTCCCCGCACATTTCCAGAAAGGAATGTGCGGGGAGCTTTTTGTGTCTCCAATAACCCCGAAGGGTAAATTTTACTTAGCGAGGATATTTGATTGCAGCCTGTGCAGCAGCAAGACGTGCGATCGGAACGCGGAATGGAGAGCAGGAAACGTAGGTCAGACCAACTTTGTGGCAGAATTCAACGGAGGATGGATCGCCGCCGTGTTCTCCGCAGATACCCAGTTTGATGTCAGGACGGGTCTGTCTGCCCAGTTTGCATGCCATCTCTACCAGTTTACCAACGCCAGCCTGGTCGAGTTTTGCAAATGGATCGAACTCATAAATCTTCTTGTCGTAGTAGTAGTTGAGGAACTTACCAGCATCATCACGGCTGAAACCAAAGGTCATCTGGGTCAGGTCGTTTGTACCGAAGGAGAAGAATTCAGCTTCTTTTGCAATCTCGTCAGCGGTAACAGCAGCACGAGGAATCTCGATCATGGTACCTACTTTGTAGTGCAGTTCCATACCGGACTGAGCAATCAGTTCATCAGCTGTCTTGGTAACAACCGATTTTACGTATGCAAGCTCTTTTACTTCGCCAACCAGTGGGATCATGATTTCAGGAACGATCTTCCATTCTGGATGTTTGCGGGAAACATTGATTGCTGCGTTGATAACAGCCTGTGTCTGCATCTCAGCAATTTCTGGGTAAGAAACAGCCAGACGGCAGCCACGATGACCCATCATAGGGTTAAATTCATGCAAAGAAGCGATAACGTTGTGGATTTCCTCTACGGAAATGTTCATCTCTTCAGAAAGTTCTTTGATCTCAGCTTCGGTGTGAGGAACGAACTCATGAAGCGGTGGGTCCAGGAAACGGATGGTTACCGGATGACCCTGCATTGCTTCGTAGATTGCCTCGAAGTCACCCTGCTGCATTGGAAGCAGTTTAGCCAGAGCGACGCGGCGCTGTTCCTCTGCCTTGGAGAGGATCATTTCACGAACTGCTTTGATGCGGACACCTTCAAAGAACATATGTTCGGTACGGCACAGACCGATACCTTCTGCACCAAACGAGAGAGCCTGAACAGCATCTTTTGGTGTATCAGCGTTGGTGTAAACTTTCAGCTGTCTTGCTTCATCAGCCCAAGCCATCAGACGGCCAAAGTCACCGGAAACGGAAGCTGCAACAGTTGGGATTGCTTCGCCGTAGATCTTACCGGTGGAACCATCCAGAGAGATGTATTCGCCGCGGGAGATCTTTCTTCCGCCCAGTTCAAAGTAACCTTCTGCTTCGTGCATTACGATGTCGCCGCAGCCGGATACACAGCAGGTACCCATACCACGTGCAACAACTGCTGCGTGAGAGGTCATACCGCCGCGAACGGTCAGGATGCCTTTTGCATGGTTCATACCTTCAATATCTTCAGGAGAGGTTTCCAGACGAACCAGGATAACAGCTTCGCCTTTCTTGCCTTCTTCGGTAGCTTCTTCAGCGGTAAATACAACCTTGCCGCAAGCAGCACCTGGGGAAGCAGCCAGACCAACACCGATTTCTTTTGCAGCTTTCAGTGCTTTCTGGTCAAACTGTGGATGCAGCAGAGAGTCAAGCTGTTTTGGCTCAACCATGCATACAGCTTCCTGTGGTGTGATCATGCCTTCGTCTACCAGATCGCAGGCAATCTTGATTGCAGCGTGAGCGGTACGTTTACCATTTCTGGTCTGCAGCATGAAGAGTTTGCCGTTTTCGATGGTGAACTCCATATCCTGCATGTCGCGGTAATGCTGCTCCAGACGATGAGCAACATCGCAGAACTGATTGTATACGTCAGGCATGATGTCTTTGAGTTCATCGATGTGCTGTGGAGTACGAACACCAGCAACAACGTCTTCGCCCTGTGCGTTGACAAGGAACTCACCAAACAGACGGTTTTCACCAGTTGCAGGGTCACGGGTAAATGCTACGCCGGTACCGGAAGTGTTGCCGGTATTGCCGAATACCATGGTCTGTACGTTAACAGCAGTGCCCCAGGAGGATGGGATATCGTTCATTCTTCTGTAGTAGATTGCACGTGGGTTATCCCAGGAACGGAATACTGCTTTTACAGCTTCCATCAGCTGTTCTCTTGGCTGCTGTGGGAAATCTTCGTTTTTCTGTTCTTTATAGTATGCTTTAAAGCGTACAACCATTTCTTTCAGGTCATCTGCGTCAAGCTCTGTGTCAAGAGTAACGCCTTTTGCTTCTTTCATCTGGTCGATGATAACCTCAAACTGATGTTTTGGAACTTCCATAACAACGTCGGAGAACATCTGGATGAAGCGGCGATAGGAGTCGTAAGCAAAACGCTCATTGTTGGTCAGTTTAGCAAAACCTTCTACAACCTGATCGTTTAAGCCGAGGTTCAGGATGGTGTCCATCATACCTGGCATGGAAGCTCTTGCGCCGGAACGGACAGAAACCAGAAGAGGATTGCTTGGATCACCGAATTTTTTGCCGGTGAGTTCTTCCAGTTTTGCAAGATGCTCAAAAATTTCTGCTTCGATTTCAGGGCTTACCTGACGGTCATCTTCATAGTACTGTGTGCAGGCTTCGGTGGTGATGGTGAATCCCTGTGGAACAGGAAGACCAAGAACGGTCATCTCAGCGAGGTTTGCGCCTTTACCGCCGAGCAGTTCACGCATTTTTGCATTGCCTTCCGAAAAGGCATAGACAAACTTTTTCATAATAATAACCTCCTTAAAGGGAAAGAGGATCAATTTAGCACAGGCAAGGATGGAATATGTATTTGCTTCCAAAACTGTGCAAAAAGATGAAAAATCCTCGAAAATTTTATTTCCATCCCCTGATGGTACATATTATATCAAATAAAACTCAACAATACCATACTTTTTTATAAGTTTTTCATAAAAAAATTACCAGAAAAATTCATGAAAATCGAGCATTGCATTGTGATCATTTCATGTGGAGGACAAATAAGATTGGGAAAAATGATAATTTTAACCAAAAATTAAACAGATTAAATAAAATCAGCATATTATTTTTATTTTGCTTTATCTAACCTATCGGAAATGAGCGGGAATCTTGAATTTTTACAAAGCGGATTTTATAATATATGTCAGAGTACACAAAGCTATGAGAAAGAATGGAGTGAATATCGTGACAACACAAACCTGTGCGATCATTCTGGCAGCAGGCCAGGGAACCAGAATGAAATCGAAACATCCAAAAGCAATGTGTGAAGTACTGTTTAAACCGATGATCTGCTGGGTTACCGACTGGTGCCGCAAAGCGGGAATAGAAAAAATATGCGTTGTAGTGGGGGAAGGTGCCCAGGAGATTGAGGCAGTTCTGCCAGAAGGCTGTGTTACATTTTTACAGTATGAACGCAAAGGTACCGGCCATGCTGTTATGATGGCAAAAGAATTTATTCAGGAAAATATCGACAGCGATATTGTGGTGCTCAATGCAGATGCGCCGTTTGTCAATAACAGGGTGCTTCGAGAGTCGCTTGATCAGCATCGGACCGAAGATGCAAAAATAACAGTGATTACAGCAAAACTTGACCATCCAACCGGTTATGGAAGACTGATTCGCAGCACAGAGGATGATAAGGTTGTCACTGCCATTGTCGAAGAAAAGGATGCAACCGAAGAGCAAAGAGCAATCAAAGAGGTAAATTCCGGTGCGTACTGGTTCTCTGCAAAGTTTTTGCAGGATGCACTGACCAAAATTGACTGCAATAACAGCCAGCATGAATACTATCTGCCAGATACAGTAAAAGTGGCGTTCTCACAGGGAGAAAAGGTAATTGCCTGCCTCTGTGACGACCCAAATCTTGTGCTGGGAGCAAACGATCGGTCTGGTTTGTTAAAATTAAATGAAATCGCGAACAAAATTGTGGTTGACAGACTTTTGGAAGATGGTGTAAACTTTTATTGTACGGATGGAATCGTAATTTCTCCAGACGTTACCATTGGAAGAGATACCACGATTGCACCAGGTACCCAGCTGATTGGTCATGTTGAGATTGGGGAAGACTGTGTGATCGGACCAAACACCATCATCGAAAACAGTCAGATCGGAAATGGATGCCAGATTCATTCCTCCTTCATCGAAAAATCCAAGGTAGGAAACGGCGTTCGAATCGGACCTAACAGCCATCTGCGTCCGAACAGCGTTCTGGCAGATTCGGTCAAGATCGGAAACTTTGTGGAAATTAAAAACTCTACATTGGGAGAAAAGACCAGTGTAGCACATCTGACCTATATCGGAGACTCCGATTTTGGTTCGCACATCAATGTTGGATGTGGCGTGGTAACGGTAAATTATAACGGTTACCGCAAATTCCGCAGCACTGTGGAAGATAATGCATTCATCGGCTGCAACACCAATCTTGTATCGCCGGTTCATGTCGGCAAGGGCGCTTATATCGCAGCAGGTTCCACCATCACAGATGATGTACAGGAAGAAGAACTTGCGATTGCCCGTGCAAGACAGACAAACAAACAGGGCTGGGTAGCAGGCTATCGTGAAAAAGAGCTTGCACTCAAGGCAAAAAACTCCAAATAGAGAGAACCTCGGGATGGAGTAAATCAATTTGTATCATGCAGTCTGGAAACGAACGTGTTTTACGGACTGTTTAACGGCGTCAGCCGGATATTCTTTAGAGGGACTAAAGAGGAATTCAAGGTGGGCGGAGAAAAATCTGCCGAGAAAAAGTAAGGGGAGTCAAAAAAGAAATGAATTTGCATGGTAAGGATATTAAAATCTTCACTGCTAATTCCAATCCAAAAGTTGCAGCAGAAATCGCAGCTTGTTTGGGTCTGCCAGTAGGCAAGAGCGAAGTAAAAACATTCTCTGACGGCGAGATCGCTGTATCGATTCAGGAGTCTGTTCGTGGTTCGGACGTATTCGTTGTACAGTCCACCTGCACACCAGTAAACGATAACCTGATGGAACTGCTGATCATGATCGATGCTTTCAAACGCGCTTCTGCTGGTCGTGTTACCGCAGTAATGCCATACTTCGGTTATGCAAGACAGGACAGAAAAGCAAAAGCCAGAGACCCGATCTCTGCAAAACTGGTTGCAGACCTCATTACCGCAGCTGGCGCAGACCGCGTGCTGACCATGGACCTGCATGCAGCACAGATCCAGGGCTTCTTTGATATTCCGGTTGATCATCTGCTGGGTGTGCCGATCATGATCCCACACTTCATCGAAAAGATCGGTGACGAGCAGTCGATCTACACCGTTGTTTCTCCAGACCTTGGTTCTGTAACAAGAGCAAGAAAATTTGCTGAACGCTGTGATGTTCCGCTGGCAATCATCGACAAGAGAAGACCAAAAGCAAACGTCTGCGAAGTTATGAACATCATCGGTGATGTTCGTGACAGAAAGGTCATCATCGTTGACGATATGATCGATACAGCAGGTACTCTCTGCAACGCTGCAAACGCTCTGGTTGAAGTTGGCGGTGCAAAAGAAGTTATCGCTTGTGCTACTCATGGTGTACTGTCCGGTCCAGCTCTGGAAAGAATCGAAAAGAGCGCACTCAAAGAAGTTGTTCTGCTCGATACCATTCCGCTGCCGGAAAACTGCAACAGCACAAAGATTACTCAGCTTCCAGTTGCTCCTGTATTTGCAGAGGCAATCGAAAGAATCTATCAGGACAAACCGGTTTCTCCGCTGTTTGTTTAATTTTGACAAGAAGACAAGGGCAGGTAAGTTTACCTGCCCTTTTTTCTGGTGAGGAGTTTGGATGGAATATATCTGTTACTGTGATAAGGTGACCGAGGAAGATATTGTTCGGGCAATCGGACAGGGGGCCAGAACCATCCGCGACATTCAGCGGATGACCGGCGCAATGACCAACTGTGACTGTGCAAACAAAAATCCAAAGGGAACCTGATGCACACCGGATATTTTGCGGGTACTGAGGAAACATCTTCCAAAACCTGCAAAGTAGCCATTTGGAAAATGGTTAAGATTTTTGAGAATAATAAAAGTGCGGGCAGGCTGACCACAGGCTTCTATCAATATGGAGGTCTGTGGTTGTCCTGCCCTGTTGCCGACCCTGTAAGTGAGAGGTAAAAAAGATGGACAAAATGTACGATATTTTTGAAAAGTTAAAAACACTCAACACAAAGCCGTCAGTAACTGGAACACCGGAATTTCTGGTGGTAGGTCTGGGAAATCCAGAACCAAAATATGATACAACCCGCCACAACGCCGGATTTATGGCGATCGACCGCATTGCACAGAAGACAGGATGCAAAGTTGATCAGCTCAAATTCAAATCCCTGTACGGAATGTGTGAAATCGAAGGGAAAAAGGTCATGCTGATGAAGCCGTCGACCTATATGAATAATTCCGGTGAGGCAGTTCGGGAAGCAAGCCAGTTTTATAAAATTGGTCCGGAGCATATCATTGTAATATTTGATGATATTTCGCTGGATGTTGGCAAAATGCGCATCCGTAGAAAAGGAAGCGACGGCGGCCACAACGGAATCAAGAGCATCATCTATCTGACCGGAAGCGATCAGTATCCGCGCATCAAGATCGGTGTTGGCAAAAAGCCGCACCCAGATTACGATCTGGCAGCATGGGTTTTGGGACATTTTTCGGATGAGGATATGAAAAATCTTTCTCCGGTTCTGGACAACAGCTTTGAAGCAGTCAAAGAGATTGTCAAGGGCAATATCGACCGCGCAATGAACCTGTTTAACTAGTTTTATTTTAAGAAAACGAAGGGCGGTGAAGTTTGATGAAACAGTTTTTATCCCTGCTGGATGGGATGATGGAATATGAACAGCTCAAAACTGCGCTGCAAAACGGCAGAACACCGATTTCAGTGAGTGGTGCAGCAGCGTCTCATAAGACAAATATGATTGCGGCACTGGTAAGCCAGCTAAATCGCCGGGCGCTCATTATCGTTCCGGATGAAAGCACAGCAATCCGCTTTGCAGCGGACCTTTCCACCCTGCTTGGAGAAAAGGTGCTGCATTTTCCGGCAAGAGATTATGTCCTGCTGGATGTGGACGGTGCGTCCGGAGAGTTTGAGCATCAGCGTCTGGGCGTGCTCAGCGCGGTACTGCGCAAAGAGGCAAAGGTGGTTGTTTCTTCCATCGAGTCGGCATGTGAAAGAACTATACCGGTCAAGAAGCTGGAAGAATCCATCCTGACCATCGACAGTGATGGGCAATATGACTGCGAAAAAATCGTAGAGAAGCTGGTGGCAATGGGCTATCAGCGCAGAGATCAGGTTGAAGGTATCTGTCAGTTTGCGCGCCGCGGCGGAATTCTGGACATCTTCCCGCCTGACAGAACAGATCCGGTGCGTATCGAGTTCTGGGACGACGAGATCGACATGATGTCTTCTTTCCAGGTCGATACCCAGCGCCGTCAGGACCCGGTGGACAAGGTAACGATCCCTCCGGCAAGAGAGGTGCTCTTTGACAGCCCGCAGGCACTGATCGATCTGTTAAACAAACAGGTCGAAGCACAGAAGGGTAAGACCGGACTGAAGGTAAAGGAACATTTGGAACGGGATATCGAGCGTTTGGACGGAGGATTAAGTCCGGTCAGCATCGACCGATATCTGCCAATCCTGTATGAACCGACCACCATCTTTAATTATTTTGAAGCAGACGCAATGACCTTTTTGTGCGAGCCAATCTCCTGCAAGGAGAATTTTTCCAATGCAATGGCACAGCACCATGAGGATGTCAAGATGTTGCTGGAGGACGGAATCCTGTTCCGCGGATGCAGCGTTTATTACGATGATTTCACCGACCTGTGCCAGAATCTTTGTCGCCATGCCGGTGTGCTGATGGATACCTTCAGCCGTTCGGTCAATGAGGTTCCAATCAAAGAACTGATTTCGATAACGGCTTCCCAGCTGTCCACCTGGAGCGGCGAGTATGCCATCCTCAAGGATGATATCGAGGACTATGTCAAGACCGGATTCTGCTGCGTGATTTTTGCGGGAACCTACCGTGGTGCACAGGCTCTGGTATCAGACTTAAATCATGATTTTTCTGCAGACTTTGTGCAGGATGTTTCCACCATTGTTCCGGGAAAGATTTATGTTGTAGAGGGAACGCTTTCGGCAGGAATGGAATATCCGCAGTTAAAGCTGGCGGTATTAAGCCATACCAAAACAGGAGCAAGCAAGACAAAGGCACCAAAACAGAAAAAGGGCGTCAACATCAAGAATATCTCTGACCTGAATGTTGGGGATTATGTAGTTCATGTTTCCCATGGTATCGGTATCTTCGAAGGTATTGTTAAGCGCGATATCCATGGAGTTGTCAAGGATTATATCAAGATTCGCTATGCCGGCAGTGACATGCTGTTTGTGCCGGTTACCCAGCTGGACCTTGTAACCAAGTATATCGGCGGCAAGGAAGACAGCATTGTAAAATTGAATAAATTAAATTCCGCAGAATGGGCAAAGACCCGGGCAAGAGTTAAAAAAGCGGTCAAGGATATGGCGGATGAGCTCATCAAGCTCTATGCCAAACGAGAAGCAGCAAAGGGATATGCTTTCAGTCAGGATACCGACTGGCAGAATGACTTTGAAAGACGTTTTCCTTATGATGAGACCGATGACCAGCTGCGCTGCATTCAGGAAATCAAGGATGACATGGAAAAGCCGGTTCCGATGGACCGACTGCTCTGCGGCGACGTAGGATTTGGCAAGACCGAAGTTGCTATCCGTGCAGCGTTTAAATGTGTCATGGATGGAAAGCAGTGCGCGGTTCTGGTGCCGACCACCATCCTGGCATGGCAGCACTATCAGACCTTCCGCAAACGAATGGAAGGTTTCCCGATCAAGGTCGATATCCTTTCCCGCTTCCGAACCCCAAGGGAACAGGAGCAGGTTCTGGAAGAACTGCGCCGTGGAGAGATTGACATTGTGGTCGGAACCCATCGACTGGTACAGAAGGATGTCAAGTTTAAGGATCTGGGACTTTGTATCATCGACGAAGAACAGCGCTTTGGCGTCAAGCACAAGGAAAGCTTTAAGGAGATGCGCAACAATGTCGATGTGCTGACCCTTTCGGCGACCCCGATTCCGAGAACCCTCAATATGGCGATGTCGGGTATACGCGATATGTCCACCATTGAGGAAGCCCCGCAGGACCGCCAGCCGGTTCAGACCTATGTCATGGAGCATGACTGGGGAATTTTGACCCAGGCGATGAACAAGGAACTCAGGCGCGGCGGACAGGTATTTTATCTGCATAACCGCGTGGATACTATTGACCGCTGTGCTGCGACCATCCAGCAGTTTTTGCCGGATGCCACCGTCGTGGTTGCCCACGGAAAGATGAGCGAGGAGCAGCTTTCCAAGGTATGGAAGCGCCTGATTGACCATGAAATCGATATTCTGGTCTGCACCACCATCATCGAAACCGGTGTGGATGTATCAAACTGCAATACGCTGATTATTGAAGATGCCGACAAACTGGGACTTTCCCAGCTGTATCAGATCAGGGGACGTGTCGGACGATCCAGCCGCCGTGCTTTTGCTTATCTTACCGTAACAAAGGGAAAGGCACTGACCGATGTTGCAACCAAACGTCTGGAAGCAATCCGTGAATTTACCACCTTTGGCTCAGGATTTCGAATCGCGATGCGAGATCTGGAGATCAGGGGTGCCGGAAATATTTTGGGCGCACAGCAGCATGGACATATGGAAGCGGTCGGATATGAGATGTATCTGAAGATGCTTTCCGATGCGGTAGCGGTTGCCAAAGGTGAAAAGCCAGATACCCAGACAACCGAGTGTCTGGTGGATATCCGAATTGGAGCGCATATTCCGGAAGATTATATCGAAAGTCTGGCACAGAGAATCGATATTTATAAGAAGATTGCTTCGATCGAAAACGAAGCAGATGCACTGGATATTACCGACGAGCTGATCGACCGTTTTGGAGATCCGCCGGAAGCAGTCAAGGGACTCATCGATGTTTCCTTGCTGCGCAATACTGCTGCTAAAATCGGCATCAAGGAAATCTCCCAGAGAGCAGACAGTCTGCTTCTTTATCCAGAAACGGTGGATATGGAAAAAGCAAGTCACCTTGCATCCGCACTCAAAGGAAGGGTTATGCTCAATGCTGGAGCAAAGCCATATATTACCGTCAAGGTGGCAAAGGGAGAAAAGCCGATCGACACCATGCGCATCGCTTTGGGCATCATGTCCGGCGAGAATGTGGATTTGAGCAAAAAGTAAATTTTTCTGCCAAAGAATACACAATGGCGTCAGTGATAGACTTTTTAAAAATTTGGGTGTATAATAACATGGTATTTTGCCAAAAGCGGATCGGTACACCCGCTTTCGGAAGTAAAAATTTTAGGAGGATATTTCATGAACCTTTTGAAAAAATGCACAGCCATGCTGCTGACCGGAGCAATTGCTCTCTCCTGTGCAGCATGTTCCGGCGAGGATACTGCTTGGATCATGCGAAACGGTGAGCTGGAAATGCCGGCAGGAGCTTACATTAACAGCCTGATCGAAAGCTATTATGAAGCAAGCTCTTTGGTTGAGGATTCTGAAAAGGATGTTCTCAAACAGCAGATCGATGGAAAAGACGCTGACGAATGGATCAAGGAAGAGGCCCTCAAGGCAACCAAACAGAACATGGCAGTTTGCGCAAAATTCAACGAACTGGGACTTTCCTTCAGTGAACAGGAACTGATGACCTGCCAGACTCAGGCTGAGTCCTACTATGAGCAGGCAGGAGAAAACCTGGAAAAGAACGGAATTTCCAAAGACTCCATTGAGCTTCTCTACCAGATCACCTATATGAAGGTCAAAGTATTTGATGCAATTTATGGTGAGGGCGGAGAAAAGGAAGTTTCCGAACAGGAACTGCGCGATTACTATGAAAAGAACTATATCAAGATGGCAGTTCAGACCTTTAACTTCCCGGCAGAGCCAGAAGTAGCGGAAGACGCAACCGAGGAAGAAAAAGAAATGTACGATGAGTTCTATCAGGGTGAACGCAGCAACGTTTACACCAATGCAGAATCTCTTTATACACAGGGCCAGATTGGTCTGGAACAGGGCAAATCCTGGAATGAGGTCCTCAACCTGTACAAACAGGATAATGCAGATAATGGGGAAGAGTACGATATGACCACCAACAACTATCGTCTGGTAGATACTGCAACCACCACCCTGAATGCAGATATCATCGGCACACTCAAGGAAGCTGAAGTTGGCGAGATTATCAAAGTTGAGACCGATAATATGATTGCAGTCGGCGCAACTGCAGACCTGAACGAAGACCCAACCGATTTTGAGTATGTCAAGAGCACAATCTGCCACGCTCTGAAAGACGAAGAATTCGAAAACATGCTTCTGGAAACTGCATCGGATGAATCCTTCGAGGTAAATCAGAAAGCAGTTGACCGCTATGCTCCAAGCAAACTGAAGATGGATTAATGATCCGAAAGGAAAAGAAAAATGTCCTCCCAACAGGAGGACATTTTTTTATGGATTTTTGCAAAGAAGAATATGAATGAATCTTTAAATTTTTTTCAGTTATGTTCCACAACCGTACTTTTTTATGATATAATAATCGGGAAATGCTGAAAAGCGGCAAACTGACCATCTGTCTGCGCTTTCAAGGCATCGATGCTGAAAGAAAACAGCACCAAAGACGGAATACGAAAATTCACATCGGGGTAGCAAGGGGCTATCCAATCAAAATAAAAGGATAAGGGATGAAATTTATGAAGGATCGCATTGGACAGTCCAGCAGAAAGAAAAAACCGGTTGATAAAAGTGTTTCCAGCATCACCGGCGTGCCAACACCAGACAGCTTTGCGGGATTTTCTGCAGATGATTATCAGCCAAAGAAACCAAAGTGGCCAATTTTGGTCTGCGGCGTTGTTGCGGTAGCACTGGTTGCAGGCGGAGCATGGTATTTCCTTTCCAATCAGGGCAGCATTACCGAACCGGGAACACCAAGTGTACAGTATCCGGAAAATACTGCCGGAGTAGATGAACAGCAGCAGGCAATGCAGGATGTGCTGCAGAGTGCAAAAGAACAGCGCGTTCCAAGCATGACACAGCTGGTTGACCTTATTGCTATCAACAAGCTGGCTGGCACATTGGAATCGGAAGGGGACGGAAAGAACGCAAATGTGGTAGCAACTCTGCCAACAGAATCTCTTGCGCAGAAAGCAACCGAATTTAAAGAATCTACCAATGAGGATACGATCGGATGGATTCAGCTTCCAAATACCAATGTTGACTATCCGGTTGTATACAAGGCAGGTTCGGAAAACTATGACTATTATGGAAGCTTGGACTACAACAAAAATTACAGCAAAGACGGCGCAATTTTTGCCGATTACGAATGCAGCTTCCCAGAGCTTTCTCAGAACACCACTCTTTATGGTCATAACTGGCATAACATCTACACTCCAAGAACCTTGGAAAATATGCAGAGCAATGATACCATGTTCTCTCTGGTTATGAGCTACCATTATACCGACTTTGCTCAGGAAAACCCGTTTATCTATTTCTCTACTACCGAAAAAGATTATGTTTTCCAGGTGTTTGCAGCGTACTATACTGATATCAGCAAGGGCAAAGCTTCCATGTATAACTTTGCTAATACAGACCAGGAAACCTTCCAGGAAGTAATCGCAGAAGCAAAAGCAAAGAGCATGCAGAACTATAATGTTCCGGTTACCAGCGAAGATCATATCCTGACCCTTTCTACCTGTACACGTATGAAGGGAGCTTCTGATACACAGCGATTTGTTGTTATGGCAAAATTGGTATCGGAGGGCACACCGTCCACAACCATCAGCACACATACCAAACCAATGACATACAATGTCAAATTGACCCGTCCAGAAGAATAAAAATCGATTATAAAATAAAATGCCACAAAAGCCTTCTCCTTTGCGGGAGAAGGCTTTTGTGGTTTGAGAGGAGGGGTGTCTATTTTGCAAGGGAAGCCGGATCAACATATTCGCCGTTTTGCTTCACGTCGAAATGAAGATGTGGCTCCAACGAGAGTTCACATGGAATTTCGCCTACCGAACCGATCTGATCGCCAGCAGTCACGGTCATATCGACCGAAACCAGGATGTCATCAGACAGTCCGGAATAGGTCATCACATAATCACCAGAGGTTACTTCCACAACATTGCCCCAAAGCGGGTCGGAGCGGATGTCTGTGACAACACCATCACTGGATGCAGTGACTGCCGAGCCGAGTTCGGCACTGATGTCAATTCCGTTGTGGGTGCGCCAGTCGCCAAGGGTTTCGTTTTTGACCAGCATATCCCCGCTAAAAGGAGCGATTGCAGCTCCGCTGACTGGTAAGGTCAAGGAAAAATCGTCCGATTCCTGCTGCTGCACGGGCTGTGTGGATGCTTCGGAAGATTCGGTAGACTCCGGTACAGATTCGGACGGTACAGAAGGCGATAAGACATCCGTTGATGATTCGTCGTCCGGTGTCTCCGCGGTCAGGATACCTTCCTGCTGTCCCTGAGAGGATGGGGAGGAATCTCCGTTTGCTTCCGCAGTCACAGAATCGGAAGACTCGGGGGTCTGCTGCAGGATATTGTCGATTTTCTGCTCCGCAGGATGTGTGTCGAGCTGGTCTTCTGGGTGCATGGTTTCTGCCTGCGGAGTTTCGGATAAAGGGGCGGACTCAATATTATCGATTGTTTTGTCTACGGCAACCCAGGCCGCAGCACCGGCACCTGCAAGGCAGAGTGCCAAAGCAAGATAAAATCCCTTGCCGGAGATGAATTTTGCAAATCCATTACTCATGGTGTGACCATTCCTTTCATAGGTAAGATAATTTCCTCTGACTGTATTTTGCTCAGACAGGCTGGTTTTATGCCTTGCTTTGAGAAAACTTTTTGAAAACCGGAAACAGGCAGCAAAGTAATTCACGCAGTCCGATCACCAACAGGAACAGACCAAAGGCTTTTCTTAAAAGATCTGGTTCCAGCATGTTTGCGAGCACACTTCCCAGAATTCCGCCGATGATGCCGCCGGGAATGCAGGGCTTCAGGAGAGAAAAGGAAATCAGCTTGTTTTTCCAGTGAAAGAAGAGGGAGAGTGCTGCGGCTGGAAGAAAGAGCAGGAGATTAAGCGACTGCATCTGAGGCTGCGAAAGGGTGGAAAAAAAGGAAAGATAGAGAAGCAAAACAGTACCGCCGCCCAATCCCATTGCAGCTACCAAAGAGGAAAGAAATACAGCGGCGATAGAGAATACAGAAAGTTCCATCAAAAATTTCTCCTTTATGTGAGCAGGATTTTTGCGGCGCTGTACAAAATCAGAATGGAAAAACTGATTTTCAGCAGAAAAACAGGAATCCTTTTTAAGCACCATGCACCGCATACAGAGCCGAGAAGTGCAGGAACAAAAAAGAATAGGCTTTGTCCAAGGGAGAGATTGCCGCGAAGATAATATACCCCAAGGCTGATGATGGACAGAGGCAGGATCAGCGCAATACTGGTTGCATGAGCCTGACGTGGGGAAAGTCCTTTTTTCTCTAGAAGCGCAACTGCCAGAATACCACCGCCAGAACCGAAAAATCCATTGAGCAGTCCGATTGCAATTCCAAAAAAGAATAACAAAAAATCACCCCCCAAAAACGAAATGCTCCTTCTTTGGATATTTTTCCAGAAAGAAGGAGCGTTATTCATTTTGAAAAGACTTTTTGGCGACTTGACTTTTTTGATCAGGAGGATTATCTTGTATTTAAGTAATTAAACAAATATTAAAATAGATTGGAGGAAGGCAGGATGGCATTGCAGGAAACACTCAAAGCGCTTTCTGATCCGGTACGAAGAAAGATTCTGGTTTCGCTGCGGGAAAAGGAGCTTTCAGCAGGAGAGATCGCACAGTTTTTGCAGATGACCCCGCCCGCGACCTCGCATCATCTGCAAAAACTAAAATATGCGGGGCTTGTTTCGGAGCGAAAAGAGAAAAATTATATTTTCTATGAGCTCAATACCTCTTTGTTTGAGGAACTTTTGCTGTGGCTCAAACAGTTTGAGCAAAGGAAGGAGGAAACATCAGATGAAGGGAATCAAAAGGCTGTATTCGATTCTGACCTTCCTGCCGCTCGTCGTTAGTATCTTTGCCTGCCCGATTCTTCCCCAAAAGATTCCTGCACACTACAATCTGGCAGGAGAGGTTGACCGATGGGGAAGCAGGCTGGAAATCTTGATTATTCCAATCCTTACCGCAGTGTTTGGATGGATATTTAAGTGTTGGATTGTCAGCGCCATGAAAAAGCAACCCGAAAATTTTGAACGTGCCTTATATATCGGGGGCATCTCGATGCTGCTTGTGTTTAACGGATTGTTTTTTGTAATGCTGTATACCTCGTTTGCTGTGGTGGAGCATCTGGCAAACCCGGAAAATTCGATCATACAAATCATCAATATTCTGGTCGGAATTATGCTGATTCCGTTAGGGAATATCATGCCGAAGGTAAAACGCAACGGAGTAATCGGTGTGCGCACCAAATGGAGCATGGCAAATGATACCTGCTGGAATCTTTCCCAGAGGTTTGGCGGAATGAGCTTTGCCATCACCGGTGCGCTGATTATTGTAGGAAGTCTGATGATGGAAAATCCCGCATATCAGAGTATTTTTACGGTAGTGATGATTTTATTGGATGCGGTATTCTGTATCGTTTATTCCTATCAGACTTATCAAAAATATGGGAAAAATTAAGTGCCCAAAGGTTTTGCCTTTGGGCACTGTTATAGGATATAATATAAAATTAGCTTAGTTTTGAGGTGGCAGACTGATAAGACGGCGGATACCGACACTTGCCATCAGATAACCTGCGGCAGGAGGAACGAAGGCGCAGCTTGCCGGACTGTGGCGTCCATGTTCCTCGCCGCCTGCACAGATTGCTTTGGCAGGAACTTCAACCGAATAGATGACGGTTTGTTTTTCAACACTGCGTTTTTTGAGTTCCCGGCGCATCACGCGGGCAAGCGGACATCCGCAGCCGGATGTTTCGGAAATATCTCCCCAGCGCAGGAGGGAAGGGTCAACACGGTTTCCGGTTCCCAGACAGCTGATGAGCGGGATATTTTTTTCTTTGCAGGTTTGTGCCAGGAACAGTTTTGCGGTGACGGTATCGATCGCATCCAGGATTAGATCCGGTTTTTCGTCAAAAAGAAAATCGGAGTTTTCCGGCAGGAAAAACCGTTCGTAGCAGATGATATTGAGATCAGGATTGATGGACAGCAATCTTTTTTTGGCAGCAAGACATTTGCTCTGACCGACCATATCAGCGGTTGCAAAAAGCTGTCGGTTTAAGTTGGTAATGTCCACAGTGTCGTTATCAATTAGGACAAGCTTACCCACGCCCATGCGGCAGACGGCTTCGGCAGCTGCTCCGCCGACACCGCCCAGACCCAATACAGCAACTGTTTTTTGCGACAGATTGTCGATTATTTGCTCTCCAAAGAGCTTTTCTGTGCGCTCAAGCCATTTTCTGCTCATAGCGGACCTCCTTATTATGAATTCAAAAAGACATGAAAAAAGCGCACCAAACAGTGCGCTGATTTTTTTATGAGATACCCCACCGTGCCGTCGCCATGGCAAGTTAAAACCCGTCGTATGGACAGGTGGGTTGCTGCCCAGCACCTTCACGCTCCCTTCGTCCACAGACGTGAAATTCACGCTGCGGGAGGTCTGCAATCCAGTACCGGAGCTTGGCGTCCCTTTTAAAAAGTGTTGGATTATAAAAACCATACTTTCTCGAACACGGCAGGAGTACAAGCAAAATTATTTACAGAAATACAGGAAATTATTCCTCGTCGTCCGAAACAACGTCATAATCTTCTTCCAGACGTTCCATGAAGATATCAGCGATTTCGTCCATTTCGTCCTCATCTTCGATAGTTTCCAGAAATTCCTGGCCATCTACAGTAACAACCTTGAGAATTACCAGCTCACCGCTGTCATCCAGCGATTCCTGTGGATCATCAAATACTGGGGAAAGTGCCATATAACGGTTTTCACCATTGTCAATTGCATCCAGAACTTCAAATGTATGTTCAACACCGTCGTCATCTTCCAGAGTCAGGATGTCGTTGCCAAATTCGTTATCGATCATCGGGCCGCAGCTCCTTTCATTTCAACTACGATTATATTATAGCATTCTGAGATCAAAGTCAATCATTATTATAGATTTTATAAATTGTTCAATAAAAAGATTCAAATTCGTTGAAAATTAATATTGAAAAACACAATAGAATGGGATATAATAAAATCACAACAAAGGTAATATTAAATATAAAACAGAAAGGGTGATTCCTATGAAAACAGGAGCAGAACCAGTTTCAATCCTTTCTGAGGAATCAAAAATTTCCTCAGGGAGATCCCAAAACAGATAAGTTTCCATAACAAAGCGATCAGAAACCTGAAAAAAGAAATTCATTAAATCAAAAGATTTAATAAAAAGAATTTCTAAAAAAGGATAAAACAAGATCGAAAGCAATGAAGCAAAATAAAATATGGAAAACAAAATCTGAACAAGTTTATATTTAATATCAAAAAGATTCTGATGGAAGTAGTATCAGAAGAAAAGGAAAAAACCTTTTAAAAAAATAACGAAAACTGAATAAGAAAAAAGAAAGGAAAAGAACCTTTTAAAAAAATTAAAAACAAATGATATTACCTTTTCATTGTTAATATAGATTCTCAGAAAGAAAGCTAGTTAACATTGATTTCAAAATAATTGCTTTTTAGGTGAGTCCGATGAAATAGCAGATTTTAAAAAGGTACCCCTTACAAGATAACATACAAAAAAGAAGTTGAGTTAAAGGAAATGTGATTGAAATGAAAGCATTCCCCAAAAAACCAAACATCTCAGGTTATCTAAAAGAATATTAAGTATAATGAGGGAAATACCAATGTACTAATCTGATTTATCAAGAGAACTCCGAATAAACGATAAAGCTTCCAAGAGGGGCTGTGAGAAATCACAGCCCCTTTTATAATGTCTGGAAATAAAAAACCATGCGTCATTTTGATGCATGGTTTTTCTTTTTTGGAAAGAAAGGGAATGAGTTCACAGTCTGGATATAGAAACACAAAAAGGAATATGATATAATAACCAGTAGGAATTGTAATGAAACAAGATCAGATAGGAGATGAATTCATGGAATATCCGCTGATAAGAGAATGCATTGCGAATGGAGTGTATTTTTCTTCCATCACAGATAAAAAGTTTAAACATAATCGAATCTCGGTTAACCTCATTATGAAGCTGGACAGAGAAAAGGTAACCGATCGTGCGGTAGTACCATTTATTCTGCGTCAGGGAAGCAAGAATTGTCCGGATTTTACCGACCTCAATAAAAAACTGTGTGACCTGTACGGAGCTTCGCTGGATGCCGGTGTCGATAAAATTGGTGAGTATCAGATGATCACTCTGGGAATCATCGGGGTGGACAACCGCTTTGCGCTGTCTGGAGAAGACATGGTACAGGAATGTACCCGAATGCTCTGCGAAATTGTACTGGAACCAGATATTACAGATGGTAAATTTAATGCAAAAAATACAGAATTGGAAAAACAGTATCTGTTAGAAACCATTTCTTCCGAAATCAATGATAAGAGAACTTATGCTAACATCCGCTGCAAGGATATTATGTGTAAGGATGAAGCTTGTGCAATCAAGAAGTATGGTTATGCAGAAGATGCGCAGAAGATTACACCAGAGTCTGCGGCAAAGGCATATCAGGAACTGATTGAAACAGCACAGGTTGAGATTATGTTTGAAGGCTGCGGAGATCCAAATGCAGCAAAAGAGATTTTCCGCAAAAAGTTTGCTGAGATTACAAGAAATCCAATTTCGATTGCTAAGTGCTGCACAAGACCTCAGCAGGGAGAAGTGAAGCAGGTAGTCGAAAAGATGGATGTAAAACAGGGAAAACTGGTTATGGGCTTCCGTGTAGAAAATATGGACAGCTATACCAAAATGAATGCAGAACGAGTGGCAATCGGTCTGTTTGGCGGAACAGCAAGTTCCTTCCTGTTTAAGAATGTCCGCGAAAAAATGAGTTTATGCTACTACTGTTCTTCTCAGTACGACCGACATACCGGAATCATGATGGTATACAGTGGTGTAGAAGCTGCAAACGCACAGAAGGCAAAGGAAGCAATTCTTGCTCAGCTGGAAATGATGCAGCGCGGAGATTTTTCTGAAAAAGATCTGGAAGAAACAAAACTCTTCTTTAAGACTGCGCTCAAGGCAACCGGCGATTCGCTGGGCGCAATGGACAGCTGGTATCTGGCTCAGATCATGGGCGGCACAGAGATTTCACCGGATATGGAAATCGAGCTGTGCAGCAAGGCTACCAAGCAGGATGTTATCGATGCGGTAAACTGTGTGAAACTGGATACCGTTTATATGCTGATGCCGCAGGATGAAAAGGAGGGGGAATAGGATGAAACAGGAAATCGTGCGAAATGAACGAATTGGAGAGGAATATCTGCGGATAGAACATCCATCGGGACTCACCATGCTGCTGTATCCAATGAAAGGGTTCTCCACTTCTTATGCGATGTTTTCTACCAAGTATGGTTCCATCGATGTCTGCTTCAAAACAGAAAAGGACAAGGATTTTGTAACGGTACCGGCAGGAATTGCCCACTATCTGGAACATAAGATGTTTGAAAGTGAGGATGGAGATGCGTTTGACCGCTATGCCAAAACCGGCGCATCGGCGAATGCATTTACAAGTTTTGACAAGACCTGTTATCTGTTTGCATGTTCCGACCAGTTCAGAGAGTCGATTGAGATTCTGCTCGACTTTGTGACCGATCCTTACTTTACCAAAGAGACAGTGGAAAAGGAACAGGGAATTATTGCCCAGGAAATCAGAATGTACGATGACGATCCGGGTTGGAGAGTCATGTTTAACCTTCTGGAAAGCATGTATCAGAAAAACAGCGTCAAGGTCGATATCGCCGGAACAGTGGAATCGATTGCACAGATTGACGCAGATCTGCTTTATCGTTGTTACAATACTTTCTATAACCTGAACAACATGGTGCTGACTGTTGCAGGAAACTTTGACCCACAGGATGTCATCGATGCAGCAGATCAGGTGCTCAAAAAAGCAGAGCCAATCCAGATTGAACGTAAGGTAGAGGAAGAACCGGCAGAGGTTGCAAGAAAACGCTTTGTACAACATCTTCCAGTTGCTACACCAATGTTCTATATTGGATTTAAGAGCCCGAACGCAGGAGAAACACAGAATTTCCGCAATATGATCTATGACGAAATGATTCTGGACCTGGTTACTGGAGAAACAACCGAACTGTACAAAAAATTGTACGAGCAGGGCCTGATCAATGGCGGCATTATCGGAGAAACCATGGCTGGCAGAGATTATCTGTGCTCGATGATTTCCGGTGAATCCAAAGATCCGGATTCTGTTTATGAGCAGATTGCAGAAGCGTTTGAGCAGGCTAAAATGAATGGAATTGCGGATGAGGATTTCGAACGCATTAAGAAATCGACCTATGGAAGATATCTTGGAATGTTCGGAAAACCGGAGTCCATTGCGGCTGCAACCGTAAACTGCTATTTTGCAGGAATGGATCTGTATGAGTTGATTGAATTGGTGGCAAATAGCACCAAGGAAGAGCTGATGGAACGTCTGAAAGCAGATTTCCTGACAGAAAACAGCAGCATTTCCATTGTAATGGCATAAGACAAAAGGTAAGGAGCAAAGTTTCATGGAACAGACAGTTGCCTTCCCAGGGTTGGGATTGGAATTTAATATTAACAGAGTTGCTTTTCAGATTGGAAATATACCCGTTTATTGGTATGGTATCCTGATTGCACTGGGATTTATTCTCGCAATTATATATGTTAACAAGCGTGCAAAAGAATTCGGCATTGATCCAGACCGGATGCTCGATGTCATTATGGGCGGTGCAGTCGGCGGAATCGTTGGTGCAAGAGCTTATTATGTTCTGCTCAAATGGGATTATTACGGACAGAACTTGGATCAGATCTTTAATACCAGAAGCGGCGGTATGGCAATCTATGGCGGTATTATCGGCGGATTGCTGATAGGTCTTTTAATGTGCAAGATTCGAAAGGTTCGCTTTGTTCCGGCAGTAGATCTGGCGGCTGGCGGATTCTTTATCGGACAGGCAATCGGACGCTGGGGCAACTTTGTGAATATTGAAGCTTTTGGCGGAAATACCAGCCTGCCATGGGGCATGTCTTCTTCGGTCATTACTTCTTATCTGACCGAACATGAAGCGGAGCTGGAAGCATTGGGCATGAATATTGACCCGAACATGCCAGTGCATCCAACCTTTTTGTATGAATCGATCTGGTGCCTGCTGGGCTTTTTGTTTCTTGCATGGTACACCAAACGCCGCAAGTTTGACGGTGAACTGATCCTCATCTATATGATGTGGTACGGTGCAGGCAGAGCAGTGATTGAAGGACTGCGTACAGACAGCCTGATGATTCCAAACACTTCCTTGCGCGCATCCCAGATGCTGGCTTTGGCAATGGTGATTGTGGCAGCAGTGATTTGGGTGATCAACACCTCTAAAGTGAAAAAAGCAGGTGAGAAACATCTGTTTGTGGACAGTGAGGAAGGTCAACTGATTGTAGCCGGTCAATTCTATCAGAAGAAGGGCGAAACAGCTAAAACTTCTGATGCAGAACAGACCCATTCTCTGTTTACAGAAAATGCAGAGCAGTCAGCAGAAACTGCAGAGAAAAAAGAAGAAGTTTCAGAAGTGACTTCCGAACAACCAGAAGATGCGGCAGCAGAAGAAGTTAAGCAGGAAGAAACAGTAAATACAGAAGCTGATGAGCAGCCTGCTAAACAGGAAGAAAATTTCCTGGGAAATGAATCGGAACCAAAACCGGAAGAACCACAGGAAGAACTTTCGGAAGAAAAAAATAAACACCAATATTTGTGAGGAGGAATCGGAATGGCAACCATTATGGATGGCAAAGCGTTATCTAAGAAACTGAAGGAACAGATGAAGGAACGCATCGCACAGATGCGGGCAGAGGGAATTATTCCAAAACTGGTGGTCGTTCTGGTTGGTAACGACAGTGCGTCGGAAGTTTATGTTCGCAACAAACATAAATCCTGCGGCGAAGTTGGAATTGAATCGGAGATTATTCACCTCCCTGAAGAAACAACACAGGAAGAACTTCTGGATACCGTATATCAGCTTAACGAAGATCCAACAGTGGACGGAATCCTGGTTCAGCTTCCGCTTCCAAAACAGATCAACGAAAAGATTGTGCTGCGTGCAATCCTTCCGGAAAAGGATGTGGACGGCTTCCATCCTGTCAGCGTAGGTCTTCTGAGCATCGGAGACGAGGGTTTTGCGCCAGCTACTCCAAGCGGCATTATGGCAATCTTTAAGGAATATGGCATTGAGGTTGCAGGAAAAAACTGTGTGGTAATCGGCAGAAGCAACATCGTTGGAAAACCAATGGCAGCACTGCTGCTCCAGCACGATGCGACTGTTACTATTTGTCACTCCAAGACACAGAATCTTGCTGAAATCACCAGACGGGCAGATATTGTCATTGTTGCAACCGGAAGAAGAAATACCCTGACTGCAGATATGGTAAAAGATGGTGTGGTAGTTGTGGATGTTGGTATGAACCGAAATGAGCTTGGAAAACTCTGCGGTGACGTTGATTTTGCACAGGTTAAGGAAAAGGCTTCGTTCATCACACCAGTTCCAGGCGGAGTTGGTCCAATGACTATTACCGAGCTTTTGGAGAATACCATTCTGGCAGCACAAAGACATCATCGTTAGGAAATGCCGATTAGCAAAAACAAAAGTTTTCAAACTTTCAAAAATTCGCTTGAACACCCTGAGTTGAACTTGTTCAGCTCAGGGTGTTTCGTTTGTTGCGATGAGCGACCAAAGACGCTCTCTTTGGAATCTGCAATTTTTTGAAAAAATTGAGTAAAACTTTTTGTCTTTCCCAAAACGAGCAAGTGTGTTAACGCGAGCGAGCGCCGTGTGCTGAAACTGCCACTTCCCACCAAAGCAAAGCGCGAAACAGCTTTGGTACTTTCTCAGAAAGTACATTTTCGGCATAATGACGGCATTTTTTGGCTTGACAAGCACTGCTTGATATGGTAGGATAAGTTGTACCGCATGTTACGGGCTTGAGAAGTGTGCGCCAAAACAGGCCACCGCCTGAAAAGACAGCGAGTTTATACAGAAAGAGGAATTTATTATGTACGCAATTATCAAAACCGGCGGCAAACAGTATCGCGTATCTGTAGGCGATGTAGTTTATGTTGAAAAGCTCAATGCTGAAGCAGAAGCAAACGTTGAATTCGACGTTATCGCTCTTGGCAAAGAAGATGGTATGGTAGTAGGCACTCCAGTTGTTGAAGGTGCTAAAGTTGCCGGTAAAGTTCTCAAAAACGGCAAAGGCAAAAAGATCACCGTATTCACTTACAGATCCAAGAAAGACAGCAAACGCAAGATGGGTCACAGACAGCCATATACAAAGGTTGAAATCACTGCTATCAACGCATAATGATCCAAGCTGATTTTTTTAAAACCGGGGAGCTGCTCAGCGGATTTTCGCTCAGCGGACATGCAGGATATGATGACTATGGTCATGATATCGTCTGTGCTTCGGTAACCTCGGCGGTTCAAATGACCGCAAATGCCCTCACAGAAGTTTTGAAACTCAAAGCAGATGTGTCGGTAGGGGAAAACGTTATTCAAGTAAAGCTCTCAAAACAGGATGCACAGAAGGGACAGTCCTTTTTGCAGGCACTGCTTCTTCATTTAAATATTCTGGCAGAAGACTATGAGGGCACAATCAAGGTAAATCTTTCGGAGGTGTACAACAATGCTTAGACTTAGCATGCAATTCTTTGCTCATAAAAAAGGTGTTGGTTCCACAAAGAACGGCCGTGACTCTGAATCCAAACGTCTCGGCGCAAAACGTGCAGACGGTCAGTTCGTACTGGCTGGTAACATTCTGTACCGTCAGAGAGGAACTCACATTCATCCAGGAGAAAATGTAGGTATCGGCAGCGACGATACTCTGTTTGCTCTCAAAGATGGTAAAGTTAAATTTGAGCGCATGGGCCGCGATCGCAAGAAAGTAAGCGTTATTCCGGTTCAGTAATCCATTTTGATGACGAGAAAAATCCCGAGATGTTTGGTCTCGGGATTTTTTTAGGTTTATGCGAGGGGGAAAATCATGATGGGAGATATTTCAATCCGCTCGATGAGCCAGGAAGATGCGCAGGAGATGTGTTCCTGGGAGTATTCCGGGCAATACCGCGTGTACAACAACAGTTGGGAAAAGATGGCAGAACAGGGTATTTCCTATGCAGATAAAGAGACCCACCGGAAAGAATTTTACACCTTGCTGCGCGATGGAAAGATGATCGGATTTTTCCGCCTTCGCCGGGGAGAAAAGGTTGTAGAACTTGGACTGGGGCTTCGACCGGATCTTTGCGGGCAAGGACTTGGAAAGAAACTGGTGCAGGCAGCGGTTCAGGAGCATAAAAAGCGTTTTGGAGATCTTCCATTGTGGCTTGCAGTGCGTGTCTGGAACGAGCGCGCGATAAGGTGCTACCGTGCGTGCGGTTTTGTAGAAATCAAACGTCTGACGTTGGAGTTGTCGGAAGGTCCGACGGAATTTATTCGCATGGAATATCGGGATGAGCAAAAAGTGGAAAGGAATTGCAAGGCATCCGGGAGTGTAGTACAATAGAGCTTAGATACCGTAAGAACAGGGGGCTCGTTGTATGAAAACGATCAATCAGAGTTTGAAGCTTGCAAGCTTTCCCTTTTGGATGTCATCCTTTTTGCTTCCGATTTATTGCAGCAGTCTGGGACTTTCTCCACTGGAAACGACCGGTATGTTTTCGGTCTATTCGCTGTTTGTTCTGCTCAGCAAGTTAGTGTCCGGAAGGCTATGTGACCACGAAAAAATCGGCAGAAAAAAGGTGTTTTTGACAGGGCTTGTGCTGACCGCATGTTCTTATGCGCTCCTTGCGTTTTCCAGAGAACTTGTCTGGCTGTATCTTTCCCAGATGATAGACGGTATTGCAACGGCACTTTTGTCCGTTTCGCTCTACACCATGGTGGTTGACGAGAGCGGAGAAGAGATAGCAGTCAATCGAGGAAAGCAGTCCGCGGCGCAAAACTTTGGCGGATTGTACGGTATGATTTTTTATTTTGCGCTGTTGTCCAATATGGATTTCTTTGCAACTTGGAAAGTGTTTTTCCTTGGAAGTGCGGTCCTGACTTTGTATGGAGTCTGGAATGCAGTAAGAAAACTTGAGGATAATATGCCAAAAGAAACAGACGGGAAAAAGCTCCAAAATCTGAAACTGGCAATCTGCTTAAAAGCGAAAGGATTGATTGCTGTGCGCTTTTTGCTTTCCCTTTCTCTCAATGTGCTGGGCGCAGTATTTGTCCTGATTATGATGAAGCGATTTGGAAATAATATGATGATGATTGGGCTAATCTGCCTGATTCCATCCACCCTGCTGGCTTATCGGTCTCCTTCCATCGGTGCAAAAATAAAACGTTTTGGAGAAAGAAAGTCGTTTTTAACAGCAAGTATTCTGGCAATTCTGCTTTTAATCTGGATGTCGGCAAGCACAGTACCTGTTCTCTTTGGACTGGGCTGGTTGGGATATTCCTTTGCTGTCACAGCCATGAATCTTTCGATGGATGCAGTTTTTTCCAAGCAGATACCGGAGAAGGAACGGGGAAGGTACAGCGGTATTTATTCGTGCAGTGTAAATCTGGGAAGCATGATTGCCTCAGTATTAGGCGGATTTTTCATGCAGGAGATTGGCGAATCAACGCCATTTTATCTTACCGCTGTTTTGCTAATCTTAACCATGTTGGTTTTCCAAAAAGTTCTTTTAACAGAGAATAAGTAATATAGGGTTGTTTTGTGCCTTTCCTTGCCGCGCGGCACAAAATGAAATGAGGGCGGCAAAGAGACGAAAAGAGGCGAAACGAATGTTTATTGATAAAGCTACGATTAAAGTACAGGCAGGTACCGGCGGAAACGGTGCAGTTTCTTTCCACAGAGAAAAGTTTGTTGCAGCGGGAGGTCCGGACGGCGGAGACGGCGGCCGCGGCGGAAACGTTGTACTGCAGGGTTGCGAGAGCATCAACACCCTGATTGACTTTAAGTATAAAAGAAAATTTATCGCACAGAACGGCCAGAACGGCGGAACAAACCGCTGCTTTGGTAAGAGCGCACCGGATCTTGTCATCAAAGTTCCAGTAGGAACCGTTGTCAAGAATGCAGAGAGCGGTCAGGTCATGGCAGATATCGTGGATGAAACACCGGTTATCATTGCGCATGGCGGAAAAGGCGGCTGGGGAAACAGCCACTTTGCAACTCCTACCCGACAGATTCCACGCTATGCAAAACCAGGTATTCCAGGAGAGAGCTTCGATCTGATTCTGGAGCTTAAACTTTTGGCAGACGTTGGTCTGGTAGGCTATCCAAATGTCGGCAAATCGACCCTGATTTCGGTTGTCAGCGGAGCAAAACCGGTTATTGCTAACTACCACTTCACTACCTTGACTCCGGTTCTGGGTGTTGTAAAAGTAGCAGAGGAAAAATCCTTTGTTATGGCAGATATTCCGGGATTAATTGAAGGCGCAAGCGACGGTGTTGGTTTGGGCCATGAATTTTTGCGCCATGTTGAGCGCTGCCGCCTGATTGTTCATGTTGTGGATGTTTCCGGCTGCGAAGGAAGAGATCCAAAAGAAGATTTCAAGACTATCAATCATGAGCTTGCAAACTTCAGCGAGGAGCTTTCGACCAGAGAACAGATTGTTGTTGCAAATAAGAGCGATATCGCGACCGAAGAACAGATTGAGGATTTCAAAAACTTTGTGGAGGAACAGGGATGCCAGTTCTTCTGCATTTCGGCTGCAACCCGCAAGGGAATCGAGCCACTGGTTCATGCAATCTCCCAGAAGCTGGATGAGCTGCCGCCAATCAAACGTTTTGAAGTCAACTATGTACCGGTTATGCCAGACAAAGATGAAAACAAATGGAAGTTTGACATTACTGTGGACGAAGACGGTGTTTATGTGGTCGAAGCAGACTGGCTGGTTAAGGTACTCGGCATGGTCAACATCGAGGACGAGGAGTCGCTCGGTTACTTCCAGCGTGTTCTTCGTCAGAGCGGAATCATCGATCGTCTGGAAGAAATGGGCATCAACGAAGGGGATACTGTCAGCATCCTGAACTTTGAGTTTGATTATATCCGATAAAAGCATCTGGCAGCACAGCAGATAGCTGAGAAGGGAATGTTAACAACGGAAAGCTTAAACAACGAAAAAGTGGACATCAGACTGTACAGCCCACAGGCACTGGCCTTTCTGGGGGATGCCGTGTATGAAATTCTGGTGCGGGAACGGATTGTTCATCGCGCCAACATGCCGGTGAATAAGCTGCATTTGCAGGCAGTGGAACAGGTGAGAGCTTCTTATCAGAGCAAAGCGTATGCAGTTGTGGAACCGGTACTCACCGAAGAGGAACTGGCAGCGCTCAGACGCGGACGAAATATCAGCTCGATTAAGCCGCCGAAAAACGGAACGATGCAGGATTATCGCCGCGCAACCGGTCTGGAGTGTCTGTTTGGATATCTGTATCTGAAGGGCGAAATTCAGAGAATCAACGAGCTGTTTTTGATGATTGAGGAACACCTTGAGCAGGGGGAGTAAAAAATGGTTAATAGTCAGCTTGTGCAAAAAGAAAGTAAATTAAAAACAATTGCAGTCGACCTGTTATTTGACTTGATTGCAGGTATTGCGTTTGGTGTTTCTGTCAATGTATTTACTGCACCAAACCATATTGCTCCGGGTGGAGTAACCGGTTTTGCTACCCTGATGAACTACATCTTTGGTGTGCCGATCGGTTTGATGTCCTTTATGATTAACGTTCCGCTTCTTTTGTCGGGAGTTAAAATTTTAGGAAAAGAATTTTTTGTCAAAACCTTTAAATCGGTTGTTATCATCAACTTCTCGGTAGACGTAATCGTACCGTTTATTACACAGGGATATGTTTATCAGGGTGAGAAGATGATGGCTGGATTGATGGGCGGTGTGCTGATGGGCACCTGCATCGGTCTGGTTTTGCAGAGAGGTTCTACCAGCGGCGGTTTGGATATCGTCGGCAGAATGGTAAAGAAACAGATGCCGCAGTTCTCGATCGGTAAGATTATGTTTGCGGGAGACTTTACCATTCTGGTTGTGTCGATGCTGGTATACAAAAATATCGAGAGCGGATTAAATGGTCTGATTTGTATTTTTGTTTCCTCCAAAATCGTAGACTACCTGCTGTATGGCATGGAAAAAGGCATGATGCTGTATGTAGTATCGGATAAGGCAGAAGAGATCGCCACAGCGATTATGTCCAACATTGTTCGCGGTGCGACCCTGTTGAACGCAGAGGGAGCATATTCCCATGATCCAAAGAAGGTTGTACTCTGTGCAATCCGTGATCATCAGTATCCGGGTGTAAAGAGACTGGTAAAACAGATCGACCCGAATGCATTTATGATGGTAAATGATACCCATGATATTCTGGGCAGCGGATTTAATGATATTAATGCAGATTAAAAAAAGGCTGGATGCATTTGCATCCAGCCTTTTTTCAGGTCATCAGACCTGGTGATACAGTCAGATTTTATTTGTAGTTTCTGATTTCTGGGGTATCAGGGTGCTGAGTCTTGAGATTCTGAGCTTCATTTTTGCAGTTTCTACCGGTCTGGATAGTGGTATTAACGGCGTTGTCCTTGCGGCAGTTTTTTTCGCTCTTTTTGGACATGTTTCATCCATCCTTTTTTCTTAAAATCTTACGGATTTTTGTTTCCGCAGTTATAGTATGTGGATTTTTGGGCAAAGATATACATAGAGCGCTCCGAGCCTGTTTCTGGAAATTAGTTTAGTGAAAAGGACTAATTTTACCAAAAAAATTTTCTTTTAATTTACAGAAAAAACACTTGAAAATAATATACCATTGTGGTATTATTTAAACCAGAGAAGGACATCAGGAATCAAGCAATTGGTTCTTAACAGAAATAAAATTTAAGGAGGAAAATAATTATGAAAAAATGGGTTTGCAAAATTTGTGGTTATGTTTATACTGGTGAAACACCTCCGGAATTCTGCCCACAGTGTAAAGCTCCTGCTTCCAAATTTGAAGAACAGGCTCAGGGCGAATTTGTTTGGGCTGATGAGCACAGAATCGGCGTTGCTGAAGGCGTAGATGCAGAGATCCTCGAAGGTCTGCGCATGAACTTCCAGGGCGAATGCACTGAAGTTGGTATGTACCTTGCAATGTCCCGTCAGGCTGCAAGAGAAGGTTATCCGGAGATTGCAGAATACTATAAAACAGCTGCTTTTGAAGAAGCAGAACATGCTGCAAAATTTGCAGAACTGCTGGGCGAAGTTGTTACAACTTCCACCAAGAAAAATCTGGAACTGCGTGTAGCTGCTGAAGCAGGCGCTTGCGCTGGCAAGAAAGAAATTGCTACCAAAGCAAAACAGCTCGGTCTGGATGCAATCCATGACACCGTTCATGAAATGGCTAAAGACGAAGCTCGTCACGGCTGTGCTTTCCAGGGTCTGCTCAACAGATACTTTGGCAAATAATCAATGAACTTTTTAGGGCGGAACCTTTGGATTCTGCCCTTTTTTTATCATCAGAAAGGGAGCGCAAAACATGATTCTTGTACTGGAATATCCAAAATGCAGCACCTGCAAAAAAGCTTTGAACTGGCTTAAAGAGAACAATATTGCATTTGAAGACCGCCATATTGTGGAACAAAACCCTAGTGTGGAGGAACTGACACAGTGGTATCACAAAAGCGGTCTGCCGCTCAAAAAGTTTTTTAACACCAGCGGCAATCTTTATAAAGAGCTTGGACTCAAGGATAAACTGCCTGCCATGAGTGAGCAGGAGCAGCTTGAACTTCTTGCAACCAACGGTATGCTGGTAAAGCGTCCGCTTGTTGTGGGAGAAGATTTTGTCCTGACCGGCTTTAAAGAGGCGGAATGGGAGCAATTAAAGGGATAAAAAAATAAGGGTAAATACAAAGAACCAGCTGGAAAATCCAACCGGTTCTTTGCCAGTATAGTATAGTGAAAAATAGGAGAAGGCATAAATAGAATCCTAATAACAGAGCTCATTATAATAGAGAAACTTGAACTTTATGTGAATTTGCTCTGAAAGGAAACTGAATCTTATGCCATACGAGAACGAATGAATCCTGACATCTTGTTGTAAAGAAGCAGTGTGAGAACAGAAAGAATCAGGCCTTTGATCAGATTGAATGGAGCTGCGCCAAACAGAATGTAAGCGTTCATGCTGTCAACCATTGGGTTTACTGCATGGCAAGCATCGATGATTGCTTCCAGAGGCATAACTTTGGAATAGAATGGAATCAGCATAAATTTGTTTGCCAAAGATCCAACGACGGTGATGGTTGCAGCGCCTGCGAGTACCGAGATAACAACGCCTTTACGGGATGGATTTTTGCGGTACAGGAGGGAAGAAACAACCGAGAAGGAGCAGAGGATAATCATGTCTGCAAATTCACCGACACAACCAGTCTGGCTGGACAGCATGTGGATAGCATCCTTGATAATGGTGACATAGATAGCAGGAAGCGGACCATACATAAAGCCCATGATCAGAATCGGTACACCGCTTAGGTCAATTTTTAAGAATGGCGGCATAAAAGGAATTGGCATCTCAATGAACATCAAAATGGTGGAAATTGCTGCAAAGACACCGACCAGAGTGATCATCTGCACACGGGTAGCAGAACGGAGTGGTTTGTTTGGCGAAATTGTGTTTGTCATAAAAAGCATCCCTTTCTCAGTCCGGAAAACCGGAATACATGTGGTTTGAGAAGGTCTGTTAACTTTCCAAAGCGATGAATATAGGCATAAAAAAAGCCTTCTGAAAAATCAGAAGGCGAACGTGCGAAAATACACCGTTTCTTCATACCGGACTTTACCGTTGGTTTGGGGATCTGACCCAATCTGCCAAAAATGGCTCGCGGACTCGTGGCTGTTGTGCCCATTACCGCCAGTGAGGAATTACACCTCGCCCTGAAACAGACTTTCTTGTTTTATTTTTTTGTGAAAAGATGGAATCAGACGTCTTTGCTTCATTTTCTTTTCAACCACATTATATACGAGCAAATCGTAGAAGTCAAGCAGTTTTGCACAAATAGATTGTGAAAATAGCAACAATTAACCGGGGAATTGACCAAAAAATGTCAAACTCAGCGAACAAAATAGCCAAGAAGGACAGAACACAATGGGTAGCATACAGCGGAGAAAACAAGGGAAAACAGCGCACCGCAAAACACATCTTTCGGAAAATGAAGTCCTGCAAGAATGCGGGAGGCACCTGTCAGCAATGCTAAAACCCCGGACAAAATAACCAAAGGAATTGGGAAAAGATTGTGCAAAAAAATCCAGAGCAAAGCAGAAAAAATTAAAAAGGCGCAAGCCGTGTGCCGACTGGGGAAGGAAGCGCCGCTTTCATGTCCAATCAATGGTGTAAAATCGAATAGATCATAGGGGCGCGGCGCATTGATTTTTTTGCGCAGAAGGCTTATCAACACAAATCCGACGGCAGGAATGATCCAGAACAAAAGATATTCTGCATCAAATCCATAGAAAAGGAAGTGGGAGAACAGACAAACAGAACCGACAGCATACAGAAAAAACATCGAATAGGGAAACAGGCGGCAACAAGAAACTAAAATTTTGTTTAAAATAGGTCTTTGATAAAACCAGTTTGTCAAAGACTGATAGGATTGTTGATTCATAAAAAAGACTCCTGTAACATATGAATGTGAAAAAGGAAAGGGGAAACAGAAAATGGAAGAATGGATTATTCAGTCGATAGGAGAATGGGGAATGATCGGAATTTTTCTGCTGATGGCGGCAGAAAATGTATTCCCACCAATTCCGTCAGAGATCGTCTTAACCTGTGCAGGTTTTCTGACCACCTGCTCTAAACTGACAAAACCGCAGGCAATCATCTCGGCTACCTTGGGTTCCCTGCTGGGAGCAGTGATCTTGTACGGTTTGGGAAGAATTTTACCGGTGGAAAAGCTGCAAAAATTTGGATTTAAGCGGGAAGAGATCGAAAGTGCAACAGCATGGTTTAACAAAAAGGGAAAGATCGCGGTTTTGCTTTGCCGATGTGTTCCGGTTGTGCGCAGCCTGATTTCGGTTCCGGCTGGCGCCGCACGGATGCCGATGAGCAGCTTTTTGCCGTTGACTGTTTTGGGAACGCTAGCATGGGATGCTGTTCTGATTCTGGTGGGCGCAGCAGCAGGTGCTTCCTGGAAGGCAGCTGCTGGAAAGTTCCATTATGATTCAGCCTTTCTTCTGTTGATTGCTTTTTCCCTGCTGGTTACCGGATTGCCGTTTTATTACCTCCATAAAAAAAGAAAAAAACAATAGGCAACTCAAAAACTGCACCTCAAAATTGGGGTGCAGTTTTTTTGCGTGGTTTATTTTACGAAGATTTTTTCCACTTCGCCAACATAGACATCGTGGAAATCTTTCTGCGGATAAACACTTGCAGCAAGTTCAGGGTCAACAAAGCAGTCTTCACGCAGTGTTTGTACATACAATTTGCGGCAGATGAGCACAGCAGTTGCTTCCTCAAAGCAGGGAACACCATTTAAATGGGTGAGAGTAAGACCGGATTTCTGAATTTTATCTTCGTCCCGTCCGGATACGGTGCCAAGATAGCCCAGTTCCTTCATCTTTTCTCCGCCGAAAAAGCAAAGGGAGAAGTATTCGCTCTGGTCAACAAATTCTTTGGTGTATCTTTGTGGGCGGATAAAGGCAAATGCGACATTTTTGTTCCAGAGATGTCCCAGACCTCCCCAGCTGGCAGTCATGGTGTTGGCAACCGGTTTGCCGTCCATTTGTTTTTCAGCAGTGATCAGCATCCACTCTTTGGCGATAGTGTGGAAAACGCTGTTTTCAAAATCTTTTGCACAAATTTCATGAAAGCTCATAAAAATCCCCCTTTTACGCAGATGGATAGAGTAATGGATGATTTTATGATATCGGATTTTGGAAAGATGTCAAGAGGGATTTTGTAGAGAACGTTCTCAGGAGTCAGCACCAAATAAAGAACAAAGCTTTTCACGGTCTTGCGTGGAAAGAGTCAGCGTTGCATCCTGATTTCTTGCAAATTCTGGAACAAAGGAGACAGCAGGCTCGGTGGAAATGGTTCCGAGAAAATCAGCAGCTTTTTTTCGGGAATCGTAATCAGAAAAAATAAGATTAGTGTTTGATAGATTTACAATATCGTTAAACAGCTTGTTGGAATTTTCGGATAAAAGCAGGGAGCGATGCTGATTGATGCCCAAAGCCAAAAAGGAACTGAAAAAGCGACATTGTTCTGTTGTGGAGTCAGGAGTTTGGGAGCGCAGCCAGCAAAACAGACGCTCACCATCCAATAACTGAAGCCCCTTGGTTAAGGTGATGCGAAGTTCATCGACGATCAAATCGATGTCTTCGGAAAGATTAAGTTGTGTGCTGCCAAAGCAGTTGAGCAATGCAGGGAGTGATTCTCTGGAAATGAGCAGATATTTTTCTACATCAATTCCATAAGTTTCGGATAAAGCGCTTTGAATCCCAGAAATGCCTTCTTTTTGGTAGATTTTTTCGGCGGGTTCAGAGACCTGAGATAAATTAAGGTTAAAGGAATCGGGGAAAGAGAAGATGATGATATTGCCCATAACAGGGTCAAAGCGGAGCAGGAAAAACAGAGAGGGGGATAAACTATCCTCACAGATCAAAAGGTTCATACAATCAGAAGGATCGGGAAGGTAGACGGAAGAATTGCTGTCTGTTGGGGTATTGGTGGATACTTTGGAAGAAGGCAGAGCAGATTTTGGATGAACCAGCATGAGAGTTGCCATCCACAGCAGAATAAAACAAAGAAAAGCAGAGGTAAATGCGACTAGGAATGCGCGTATTTTGAGAGAAACAGGATGCATGAAAAAATCCTCCTTTTCCAAAGAGGATGGGATTTTAAGAGGATTTTATGCAGACAAAGAGGCACTGCAAAACGGTGCCTCTTTGTCTGCATAAAGATATGGAGAGAATATGAAAACGATATTGCGAATTACTCTGCGTTAGCGGTTTCTGCAGTGGTCTGTACCAGTTTTACAACAGTTGCAGAAGAGGTGTCTTCACCCTCGATGCTGCCGGTATAAGTAATTTCCAAAGTATCGCCAACTGTCATGCCGTTAACTTCGGTCTGGTCAGCGTCATCTGGAATGCTGAAGGTTAAAGCGGTTCCGCCCTCAGTCTCGATGGTAACGGTACCCTCAGCAGATTCGGTGATAGTACCGGTGATAACCTGTTCTTCAGCGGTGGAAGTGTCATCTGTTGTGCCGCTTTCCGCCTCTTCGGAAGAAGTTTCTTCGTCAGAAGATGCTTCTCCTGTTGTGGTTTCATCGGTAGCCTCTGTTTCGGTGTTTTCATCCGAAGCAACTTCTTCAACCGGCTCCTCTTCAGTGCTTTCAGATTCTGTGCTTGTGCTGGTTGATGTTGTGGTATTGGTGTCATCCTTATTATCGTCAGAAGAACATGCGGCAAAAGAGAATACCATTACCGCAGCCAGCAAAACTGCAAAAAGACTTTTCATGGAAAGACTCCTTTCATAAATGATGCAGCATTTCAATTACAATTTGTATAAACTTGCTGCACCTATAAGATACCGCATAAAAATGAATAGGCTATGTATAATATCAAAATATATTGTTTTGGAAATATTAAAATTAACTGATATGAATTTTTAAGAAAAAATAAAGCCAATATTACGAAGAATTTATGATAATACAAAAATTTCCTTTTTGCTGATTACAAAAAGGAAATTTTAAAAGAATAAAATTATGGTTTTAACTGCATACCAGAAGGATCAACTAGTTTACTATTAGGATAAATTAATTCACCGACAGGGACGGTTTCGTATCCCTGACTTTTGATTTGCTGAAGGATGAGAGGGAGAGCAGATGCAGAATGTTTGGCACCGGCATGGAGCAGGATAATCGCGCCGGGAGAAAGTCTGTCAGAAACGCGGTCAGCAATTTCCTGTGCGGAGAGCCCTTTCCAGTCCAGGGTGTCGATACTCCACTGAATCGGAATACAGCCGCTTTGATGGATACAGTCGATGACAGTATCATTATAGCTGCCGGAAGGTGGACGGAAGAGAACAGGAGTTTGACCACAGGCCTTTTGAATGCTCTGCTGTGATTGGGAGATCTCATTTAAAATTTCGCTTTGAGACAGACCGTCCAGATCTCGATGGGAATAGGAATGACTGCCGATTTCCTGACCGCTTTTAGCGATGGTCGCGGCAGAAACCGGATATTTTTCTGCCCATTCTCCCAGCAGGAAAAAGGTTGCGTTAACCTCTTGCTCGGCAAGGCAGGAAAGCATGGAGGGGATATCGCTGTCATCCCAGGCACAGTTTATTCCGATGGCAACCTTTTTTTCCTCCGTCTGTACTGAATAGATGGGGAGTGATCTCCCATTACTTGCTGAAAATACCGATTGAACCGCAGGTGTGTAGAGCGTACTTAGCAGAACACCGATTATAAGACAGATAATAAGCAATGTCTTAGCCCGAAAGACGATGATTTTCATGGCAGTTCCTCCTTTTACCAGAGTGTATGCGGCAAAGGAAAAAACTATCCGTTAAATGAGATGATGTTGTATCAAGAAAAGGAGGTCAAAGTAATTATCATGTCCGATTTTAAACAAAAGGATAGAATGAAGGAATATCTTTCTTTTACGAATTTAAAAAGTTTACAGAACGATTATATTATGGAAATTTATGGTATGCAAATCATCCTTGAAATAAAAGGAAAAATCCGATATACTAAGAGGGAAAAGAGGAAACAGGACAGAAACCTTCAGGAGGACTTTTATGAACAAAAATTTAAAGACAATAGCGATTGCGTGTTTGTGTGCGGTTGCTGTTCTATCCACCGGCTTTTCGGCAGTCACTTTAATGCGGGTGCGCCAGCTGGAGCAAAATGTCAGCGCGGTGCAGCATTCTGTGACCAGCATCGACAGTGATATCAATTCTACCTTAAATTCTGCTATTACTACCATTACCGAAAGCGCGCAGAAAAATGCGAGCATTGTTTCCGATTACTCGGTAAATTGGGGAGAGTGCAACCAGAAAGATCAGAGCATGCAGATGACCATCCGCATCATGCCAAAGGAATACAGTGACCAGACACAGGTTCGTGTCCGTTACAGCGGTTATTCCGCAAAAGGACAGGGATATGATATGGTGTTTGACTGTGAAGGCTTTGAAGAACAGGTGGCAGATGCTGTCCGTGTGGAATCCGGTGTATACGAGGCAAGCCTTACCATTCCGCTGGTGGACTATATCAGTTTAAGCGCTGAAGTTCAGGATGGCGATGTTGTGCGCCAGGAAAAACTGGAGAATCAGTATTCTGCATGGGGATTAAATCTGCTGCATCCGCAGATGAGCGGCGGCTTTGACTCCTATTCGGTAAAATCGGAGGATAAATCTTCGATTGAATACAGTGCGTTTGCATCGGTCAATCTGATGACCAGCTATGATGCCGGCGGAGTCAGCAACGAACCGAAAATGACTGGCGGCACAGTTAGCATCTATTTAAACGATCAGGAAGTGATCACCAAAACTCTTGGAGAAAAAGAAGAAACACAAGAGGATGCGCAGCAGGCTGCTTTGGTGGAGAAATCCGGCGAAGTTTACAGGGTATGGAACAATGACAGCGGAAACGCACCGATGAGCTGGAGCGGGGAAATCAAAAATATCCAGGACGGAGACATCGTGACCTTTGTGATGAAGGTACAGGATGAAAATGGATTTACCTACCAGCAGGAAGTAAACCGGACAGTCTTTACTGTAAAGGATGGCTGGATTCAGGGAACAGAATCAACACCGCAAAGCAGTGAAATTCTGGTTAAATAGATTTTGTAAGCAGCAAAAATCTAAAATAAAAGAATAAAAGCAACAAAAGACCTGCTTTTTTCGGGAAAGGCAGGTCTTTTTCTCGTCAGAATCATGAATTTTGCGGTGGTTTATACAAAAGGGACTTTACAAAAAAGGCAAACGGGGTATATAATATCCTTGGAAACAACAGAACAACCACAAAGCGCAATGATGGAAAAGATGATCGTCTGATCGTTTTGCAGAGAGCCGGCGGAAGGTGCAAGCCGGTAAACAGGGCGATGATTTCCGCTTCCGGAGCGTTTAGCGATGAGCTAAGGGGTGGTGCCCTGTAACGCGCCAAGAAAGAGGCAGAAAATTTTTCTGCAATTTGGGTGGCAACACGGAAAAGTTCCTTTCGTCCCATGGGTGGACGGGAGGTTTTTTTATTTTCCACATAAAATTTGTTGTATTTTGGTAAGGAGGATATCAGCATGCTGGATATCAAACTGGTCAGAGCAAACCCTGACCTTGTCAAAGAAAATATTAAAAAGAAATTCCAGGACGAAAAACTGGTTCTGGTTGACGAAGTTCTGGAGCTGGACACCCAGTTCCGCGATGCAAAATCCAGAGGTGACTATCTGCGCGGTCAGAGAAACACCCTGTCCAAACAGATCGGCGGACTGATGGCAAAAGGCCAGAAAGAAGAAGCAGAGCAGGTAAAAGCACAGGTAACAGCAATGGCTCAGGAACTGGCTGATCTGGAAGTAAAAGAAGAACAGCTCACCGAAGAAATCAAAAAACGTATGATGGTTATTCCAAACATCATCGACGAGTCTGTTCCGATCGGTAAGGACGACAGCGAGAACGTTGAGGTAGAACGTTTTGGCGAACCAGTTGTTCCGGATTATGAAATTCCATATCATGTTGACATTATGGAACGTCTGCATGGTATTGACCTTGACAGTGCAAGAAGAACAAGCGGCAATGGATTCTACTATCTGTGCGGTGATATTGCAAGACTGCACTCTGCAATCCTGTCCTATGCAAGAGACTTCATGATCGACAGAGGTTTCACCTACTATGTTCCTCCATTCATGATCCGTTCCAGCGTTGTAAACGGCGTTATGAGCTTTGCTGAGATGGAAAACATGATGTACAAGATCGAGGGCGAAGACCTGTACCTGATCGGTACCAGCGAACATTCCATGATCGGTAAATTCATCGACACCATCCTCGATGAATCCCAGCTCCCACAGACTCTGACCAGCTATTCCCCATGCTTCAGAAAAGAAGTTGGTGCACACGGCATCGAAGAAAGAGGCGTTTACCGCATCCATCAGTTCGAGAAACAGGAAATGATCGTTGTCTGCAAACCAGAGGAAAGCATGGAATGGTTCAAGAAACTGTGGACCAACACTGTTGACTTCTTCCGTTCTCTGGACATTCCAGTTCGTACTCTGGAATGTTGCTCCGGCGACCTCGCTGACCTGAAGGTTAAGAGCCTTGACGTAGAAGCATGGAGCCCACGTCAGCAGAAATACTTTGAGGTTGGCAGCTGCTCCAATCTGGGTGACGCTCAGGCACGCAGACTGGGAATCCGCGTTAAGAACAAGGAAACAAAACAGACCTATCTGCCGCACACCCTCAACAACACCGTTGTTGCACCTCCTCGTATGCTGATTGCATTCCTGGAAAACAACCTCAATGATGACGGTTCTGTTCGTATTCCAGAGCCTCTGAGAATGTACATGGGCGGCAAAGACGTTATCCGTCCATAGGCAGGCTGAGCCTGCACGCTGTTCGCGTTGTCGGTTAAGTGCAAGCTGAAGAGTCTCGCTCTCGCGCAGGTCGCTTGTCTCCGACTGCGCTCTCTGCAGCAAAAACTAAAGTTTTTGGTCGAGCTTTTTACAAAAAAGCTCGCGGATTCTAAAGGCAGAGCCTTTGGTCGCCTTCCGCAGAAGGCGAAACACTTTATCGTCAGGAGCATTTAGGAAAGTGTGAAAACCCTTTGCGATAAAAAGGGTTTTCACAAACTGCCGAATTGCACAGACTATCCCCGAAAAGTTCCCAGTGGGAAGTTTTCGGATGGGGTGAACCTTTGGTCGTACTCCGCAAAATGCGGAATACCTAAAACAATAAAATCATGCAAAGAAAGGAGTTGCTTATCATGGAACTTGATTTACAGCTTATTAAACAACAGGTGGCGCATGTCACAGAAGAACTGCTGAAGGTGGCAAACTTAAAAGCGGGCGATGTCTTTGTACTGGGATGCAGCTCCAGCGAAATCTGCGGCGGACATATCGGTAAGGCTTCCAGCAAGGAAGTCGGCGAAGTTGTTATTGATGCGATTCTGCCAATCCTGAAAGAAAAGGGAATCTACCTTGCCGTTCAGGGCTGCGAACACATCAACCGTTCGCTTGTGATCGAGAGAGAAGCAGCAGAAAAATACAATTTTGAGATTGTTACCGTAAAACCAGCTCTTCATGCGGGTGGTGCCTGCTCGGTAGCGGCCTATGCAAGAGCAGAAGATCCGGTTATGGTTGAACATGTAGTTGCAAAAGCCGGCATGGATATCGGTGATACCTTTATCGGACAGCACATCAAGCACGTACAGATTCCGGTTCGACTGGATCTCAAGGAAATCGGTGGCGCACATGTGACCTTTGTCCGCAGCCGTCCGAAACTTATCGGTGGTCCACGTGCGGAGTATCCAGAGAATTAAGAGGATAAAAAAGTTTTTGGTCGAGCTTTTTACAAAAAGCTCGCGGATTCTAAAGGCAGAGCCTTTAGTCGCACTCCGCAGAGTGCGAAACACTTTATCGTCAGGCGCTCATTGGGAGAGCTCGAGAACCTTTTTGCAAGAGAAAAGGTTCTCGAAAACTGATTGCAGGTAGAAACTATCCCTCAAAAATTATCCGGTGGATGATTTTTGAGCAGGCTGAGCCTGCGCGCTGTTCGCCTACGGCGCAAAGACGGGTAGTTAAAAGAAAAACTGAAGATAAGAAAAAAAGAGCTGACCTTCTTGGTCAGCTCTTTTTTTATACATCCTGATGTTCAGATAGAAACACCTCTATAATTTTATAAATATATTTCTTCTCCTGAGCAGAACATTGTTCAAGAAGTTCTGCAATATCCCGATTTAGATAGGATTTATTTTCCTGAGAAACACCCAGTAATAAATCATTAGGAGTGATTTGAAAAGCATCACAAAGTTTCATCAGTGTTTCCAAACTGGGAATGGAGTAGCAGTTTTCAATATTGGAAACATAATTGTTTGAAATACCTGATTTTTCTGCCAGACGTTCCTGCGACCAGCCCTTTTCTTTACGAAGTTGAAGTACCCTTTTCCCAAAAAGTTGATAGTCAATCGCCATTTTTGAACCTCCTTGTCATAATGTTATCTCAAGAATAGAAAAGGATAAACAAAAAAAGAACAAATTAAAAATGTAATTACACTTGAACCGAATATAAAATTCGCTTATAATGTAAATGCATTTTAAATGAGTATTAATATTTGTGAAGGAGTAAAAAAATGAAAAAGCAGATTTCTGTTAGGATGAAGAAAACATTGTTGGAAAGAATTGACCGGTTTGCAGAAAGCAGACAGATCACAAGAACGCAGGCTGTCGAAATGCTGCTGCAATCTGTTTTGTCAAAACAAAATGAGCAGGAGGAGAAGTTGAAACAAACGGAGTAGACAGGGTCATGATATCCTGTATCAAAAAGGCGGAGCTGCTTTTCTTTTACAAAGAGAAAGCAGCTCCGTTGATTTTTATGGTGTGATATAATATAATAAGAAGAAGCTCAAATAGTAAATATCCACACAATGGTTTTAATAAGAACAGGAGGACAATATGGCAGAATCCGAAAAAGAAAAGGCCCTTCAAACAGCCCTTGCGCAGATCGAAAAACAGTTCGGTAAAGGCGCTGTTATGAAGCTTGGTCAAAATTCATCCCTGAATGTAGAAGCAATTCCGACCGGTTCTCTTTCGCTGGATATCGCACTCGGTATTGGCGGCGTTCCGCGCGGAAGAATTATCGAAATCTATGGACCAGAAAGTTCTGGTAAAACTACCGTTGCCCTGCATATCGTTGCCGAAGCGCAGAAAATGGGCGGCGAGGCTGTATTCATCGACGTTGAGCATGCACTTGACCCAGTTTATGCACAGGCTCTCGGTGTTGATATTGACTCCCTGCTGGTTTCCCAGCCAGACACCGGTGAACAGGCACTGGAAATCTGTGAAGCACTGGTTCGTTCGGGTGCTATCGATGTAGTCGTTGTCGACTCGGTTGCAGCGATGACCACCAAGGCAGAAATCGAAGGCGAGATGGGTGATTCCTTTGTTGGCTTGCAGGCAAGGCTGATGTCTCAGGCTCTCAGAAAGCTCACCGGCGCTATCTCCAAATCTAACGCAGTCTGCATCTTTATCAACCAGCTGCGTGAAAAGATCGGTGTTATGTACGGCAACCCAGAAACCACCCCGGGCGGACGTGCGCTCAAATTCTATTCCTCTGTCCGCATGGATATCCGCAAAAAAGATCCAATCAAAGAGGGCAGCGATGTTATCGGTAACCTGACCAAGGTTAAGATCGTTAAGAATAAGGTTGCTCCTCCGTTTAGAGAAGCGGAGTTCGATATCATGTACGGCGAAGGTATCTCCCGTGAGGGCGAGGTTATCGACCTTGCAGTCAAACTGGATATCATCAAGAAATCCGGTTCCTGGTACAGCTATCAGGACAACCGTATCGGACAGGGAAGAGATAAGGTAAAACAGTACCTGAAAGATAATCCGGAATTCTGTGAGAAGATCGCACAGGAAGTTATGGCACAGAAGGACAAACTGCTGTCCATGTCCAAAGGTGGAGCAAAGAAGAAGGGTAAAGAGGATGCAGATGCAGACACCTCTGCTCCAACAGCAGCACCGGTGGATCGTGATGAAATGCCGATGGATGATGAAGCTCCAGTCAGCAGCATGCCGGATCTCGATGAGGATTTCGGCGGACAGAGAAGTTCTTCCAGCAAGATCATCGACATTGAGGCAGACGATAAATAATGCAGCCCAATTTTAAAACCATCACGGCCCTGAAGGAAACCCGACAGGGCCGGATGGCTGTCTTTTTTGATGATACTTTTGATTTCTCGGTGGATGAAGAAACTTTGCTCCGGCACAAGCTGAAGGTCGGGCAAAAGTTTACTCCCGCGCAGTATGAACAGCTCAAGAGTGAGACCCAGTACCAGAAAGCAAGAGAAAAGGCGTTTTCGCTTTTGTCCTACAAGTCTTTTACCCGAAAACAGCTGGGCGAGCGTCTGGCACGGGATTTTTCCGAGGACTGTGTGGAGGATGTGCTCGACCGTCTGGAGGAGCTGGGACTGATCAATGATGCAGACTATGCGCTTCGCTGTGCAAGAGATCTGTTTTCGATTAAACATTATGCTCCGACGAGGGTCCGGCAGGAACTTGCTGCCCGGGGAATTGACCGAAATGATATCGAAGATGTCATGGAGGAGTTTTCCGATTTTGATGAGCAGCAGGCAATTGCTCAAATTCTGGAAAGAAAATATGCTTCCTCCCTCAAAGAGGAAAAAGGACGGCGCAGGGCATTTGCTGCTCTGATGCGCTTAGGGTATGAGCCGGATGATATCCGCTCACAGATTAGCTCCCTGCTTTCCCGGATGCAGGAAGAAGCTGAAGAATCCAAAGAGGAGGAATCTTTGGAAGAACGGGACATCGAGGGAGAGATCCGAACCTTGCTGCTCAAAAAGTACAAAAGTGTGTTGGGCGAGCAGAAGGGGAAGGACAGAGCGATTCGCGGATTAATGAGGAAAGGGTACCATTATGAGGAGATCCGGCGGGTTCTGGAGAATTTGCTGGAGGAAGAGGAATCTGAATAACGGTCTATCCCCGAAAACAGGAAGGAGGGGTTTGATTTGTATTTGAAAACGCAGCGCACGATTATCAGGGACTTTTACATGGCTGATGTTCCAGCTTTGCAGGAGATTTTCGGTGACGCGCAGACAATGCAATATCTTGAACCGCCTTATGACATCGAAAAGACAGAGAAGTTTATCAGGGAGTTTTGTATTGAAAAATCAGGAGCCTTTGCCATTGTAGATCAGGCAGACGGCAAGCTGATGGGCTATTTGCTGTTTCATCTTTATGATGGGGAGTCGGAAACCTATGAAATCGGCTGGGTTTTTCACAAGGCATATTGGCGGCAGGGGTACGCTTATGAATCCTGCGTGAGAATGATCTCCCATGCTTTTTCTGAGATGAGTGTCCGCAAAATTTTAGCGGAGACGATTGATCCGATGAAATCGGTTGGCTTGATGGAAAAGCTGGGAATGAAACTGGAGAGGATTGAAAAACAGAAAACAAAGGATCTTGACGGCAACTGGACCGATTTATATTGTTACAGTTTATCGAAGGAAGAATATCAGGCAAAAAATAATAAGGAAGGAAGAAACTATGGCATATAAAGTAGGAATGGTATCCTTAGGCTGTTCCAAAAATCAGGTCGATGCAGAAATCCTGCTTGCTCTGATGGTAAATAACGGTTATGAACTGTGTGCAGACCCGGAGCAGTGTGATGTTGTCATCATCAACACCTGCGGATTTATCGAGGACGCAAAAAAAGAGTCGATTGAAACCATCTTTGAGTTTGCTCAGCTGAAAGCACAGGGTAAGGTCAAAGTTCTGGTAGTTACCGGTTGTCTTGCTGAGCGTTATCGCGAAGAACTGGCTATGGAGATTCCAGAAGCGGATGTTGTGCTTGGTATCGGTAAAAATACCGAAATTGCAAAAGCAGTCAAGGAAGCGCTGGATGGACAGCGCGTCACCGCATTTGGCGACAAAGCAGATCTGCCGCTCAACGGCGACCGCGTACTGAGTACCGAAAAATATTCGGCATACTTAAAGATTGCAGAAGGCTGTGACAACAAGTGCAGCTACTGTGCAATCCCGCTGATTCGTGGAGGCTTCCGTTCCAGAAAGATGGAAGATATCCTCGAAGAGGCAAGAGGTCTTGCTGAAAGCGGTGTCAAGGAACTCAACCTGGTTGCACAGGACACCACCAAATACGGTCAGGATCTGTACGGGGAATATTCTCTGGATAAACTGCTGACCGAGCTGTGCAAAATTGACGGCTTCCACTGGATTCGTATTCTTTACGGTTACCCGGATCGCGTGACCGACAGTCTGCTGGAAGTAATGGCAAGAGAACCAAAGGTAGTAAAATATATCGACCTTCCACTCCAGCACGCAAATGAAAAGGTTCTGCGTGAGATGAACCGCAACGGCAGCTTTGAGTCGCTGACCGCTCTGATGCAGAGAATCCGAGACAAGGTTCCGGGCGTGGTGCTCAGAACAACCTTCATCGCAGGCTTCCCGGGAGAAACCGAAGAAGAATTTGCACAGCTTGTTGAGTTTGTCCGTGCGGTACGATTTGAGCGTATGGGCTGCTTTGCTTATTCCACCGAAGAGGACACTCCAGCTGGAGAACGTGAAGACCAGATCGATGAAGAGGTTAGAAGACATCGTGCAGATCTTGTCATGGAAGAACAGATGGGGATTGCTTTTGAACTGGGTAAATCTCTGGTCGGCAAAAAGCTGGAAGTTCTGGTCGAGGGCTATGATGACGAGCAGCAGATGTATATCGGCAGAAGCTATATGGATGCGCCGGACATCGACACCAAAACAAGCTTCGTAAGCGAATACGAAGATGTGAAACCAGGCGATTTTGTCTGGGTAGAGATTCTCGACTCGGTTGGATATGACCTGATCGGACGTCAGACCGAACCAGACGAAGAGTAAAGAAGGTTTTAATATGAATTTACCGAATAAACTGACCATGTTAAGAATCCTGATGATTCCGGTATTCATGGTGTTTATCGAGCTTAACAGCCTGCCTAACCATATTTTGTGGGCATTTGTGGTATTTGTTCTGGCATCTCTTACCGATATGCTGGACGGAAAGATCGCAAGAAAGTATAACCTAGTCACCGATTTTGGAAAGTTTATGGACCCGCTGGCAGACAAGATTCTGGTAACAGCAGCCTTGATCTACTTTATCCCGTTAAGACTGGCTCCTGCATGGATTGTGATTTTGATTCTGGCAAGGGAATTTCTGGTCACCTCGCTGAGACTGATTGCTTCGGGCAAGGGAATCGTCATTGCGGCAGATAAATGGGGCAAGTATAAAACCGCTACCACTATGGTGTGGATTTGCTACGCACTCTTGATGACAAACTTTATCGATACCATGTCGATTGGAATGCAGAGTGTGTGCACCGGCATCCATATTGCGCTGATGATCCTTTCTCTGGCGCTGACCCTCCTTTCCGGTTTCAATTACCTGTGGAAAAACCGTGCCCTGATTGCTCAGGCAAAATAAGAATAAAGGCTGTCGGCATTTGCCGGCAGCTTTTTGTTTTAGTACAGACAGAAAGGAGAAGGTATGGAGGTAAAACTGCTTAGCCCATCTTGGGAACACAGAGAACAATGTATAGAACTTCTGAAGGAATGGAAGGAATCAGGGGAAGAAATTTATCCGGGAACTCTGCGGCGCTGTCCCTGTATACAAAACCCAATACTTTCTCAGAGTAAGTGGCTGGAATGGCTCGCAACGGAGAACGAGCAGGGGCAGAATCTCTTTTTCCTGATACGGGAGGACGGAAGATTGTTGGGAGCTATCAGTATCCGACCACAGGAGCAGGGAGAGAGTCTTTGGATTAATGGGCACTGCGGTTATGGAATTCGCCCATCGGAGCGCAGAAAGGGTTATGCGACTCAGATGCTCAGGATGGCAGTAGAAATATTGCAAGGACAGGGAATTAATCCGGTGATCGTTACCTGTGATCAGGAAAACATTGCTTCGGAAAAAACGATTATACACTGCAGCGGAGTGCAGGTCGGAGAAATTATGGACCCCGATACAGGGGGAATCAACCGTATTTTTGTAATTGGGGACGGAAAGAAAGTTTTGAAAGCAGGGCTCTTTTCCTCTTGCAATCAAAACGAAAATGTGGTACGCTGATTAAACAGTGGAAAACCCCAAAAAGCGATGACCCAGGAAGAGTAGAAAAGAAGCTCCCCCGACAGAGAGACCGGAACAGGTGAGAGCCGGTCAGGGCAGGAATCTTTTTGAATGCACCTGCGAGCTGTCCTCTGGAAAGCAAGCCGAGTATAGAGGAACGTACCTCCTGCGTTAAAGGGAAAAGCGATAAATTTGAAGTGGAACCGCGGAATTATCACTCCGCCTTCATCTGCCGTTTGGCAGGTGGGGGCGGAGTTTTTTCACGTTATCAAGATCAAAATGTGGAAAATATCCGATGGTGTCCATAGACTGAATCGAAAAATCACCGCATACAGTAGTACAGCAGCTGAAAGGAGAGATTCTCTATGAAAATATTTAACACTCTAACCCGAGAAAAAGAAGAATTTGTGCCGATCGAGCAGGGCAAGGTAAAAATGTATGCCTGCGGACCGACTGTATATAACTTTATCCACATCGGCAACGCACGTCCAATCTGTGTATTTGACACCATGCGCAGATATCTGGAATTCAAAGGCTACGATGTAACCTTTGTTCAGAACTTCACCGACATCGACGACAAAATCATCAAAAAGGCAAACGAAGAAGGCGTAACTGCAAAGGAAATCGCAGAACGCTACATCAACGAATACTTGACCGACACTAAAGGTCTTGGTATCCGCGAAGCAACCATTCATCCAAAGGCAACTGAAACCATTGATGAGATCAAACACATCGTGGAAACCCTCGAAGACGAGGGCTTTGCTTACGAAGCGAACGGCGACGTTCTGTTCCGCACCAAGAAAGATCCAGGTTACGGCAAGCTGTCCCATCAGCCGCTGGAAGAGTTGGAAAGCGGTGCCAGAATCAGTGTCGGTGAACACAAGGAAGATCCTCTGGACTTTGTTCTGTGGAAATCCGCAAAACCGGGAGAACCACATTGGTCTTCCCGCTGGGGTGAGGGTCGTCCAGGCTGGCACATCGAATGTACCGCAATGATTCACAAACATCTGGGTGAAACCATCGATATCCACTGTGGCGGTCAGGACCTGATCTTCCCACATCATGAAAATGAAATCGCACAGTCTGAGTGCTGCACCGGAAAAGAATATGCTCACTACTGGATGCACAACGGCTATATCAACGTTGACAACAAGAAGATGAGCAAGTCTCTGGGCAACTTCTTTACGGTTCGTGAGGTAGCGGAGAAATACGGCTACGAGCCAATCAAATATATGATGCTTTCCGCTCATTACAGAAGCCCAATCAACTATAATCTGACCATCATTGAGCAGTGCAAGGCAGCGCTCGAGCGTCTGCACAACTGCCGCGATAACCTTGACTTTGCGATCAAAAACGCTCTGCCGGAAACTGCTGATGCTGCTGCAGATGAAGCATTCAAACAGCAGGTAGACAGCAGAAAGACACAGTTTATTGAAGCAATGGACGATGATCTCAACACCGCTGACGGAATCGCAGCAGTATTTGATCTGGTACGCGACATCAATACCTTTATTGCAGTACCAAGAGCAAAAGAAGCACTTTCCTATGCAAGCGAGATGTTTGATCGTCTGGTAACCGATGTTCTGGGTCTTTTGTACGACCGTAAGGAAGACAATCTGGACGCAGAGATCGAAGCACTGATCGAGCAGCGTCAGCAGGCAAGAAAAGAAAAGAATTTTGCGCTGGCTGACAAGATTCGTGATGATCTGAAAGCACGCGGAATCGTTCTGCTGGATACCCCACAGGGCGTAAAATGGAAGATGGAAAACTAAGAGAAATGAAAAGGAACCGGTTTTGTGACCGGTTCCTTTTTTAGACAAAAGATTTGAATACAGTTTACAAACAAATCTTGCAATTGATGGCAGGAGTGCGTTATACTAAAAACAAAGCCGATGGATTTGGTATATCTTTTTCTGCTGCGGAAAGAAGGGAAGAACAGGGTGAAACAGATCGAAACCGAACGCTTGATATTGAGAGCTCCCACACCTGAGGATGCGGTGCCTTTACTCCCGATTCGAAACAGTGAGTTTGTTCTTCAGTTTAATCCGACTACTCCCAAAAATCAGGAGCAGCTGCAGGAAGAACTGATGGAAGAACAAGACCGCACCCTGATTCTCGAGAAAAAGGAAGACGGAAAGGTGATTGGAGCCTGCTTCTTTGGCGGGGATGCATTGCGTTATCAGGTTCATTCCCAGACCCTCTCCTATTATCTTGCGCAGAAAGAAGCCAGAAAAGGATATATGACCGAAGCAATGCAGGCATTGATAGAGATGTTATTTGCGCAGGGGGTACAGGTCCTTTCCCTGCGATGCTATGCAGAAAATATTGCTTCGGCAAAGCTTGCCGAAAAGTTAGGATTTATTAAAGAAGGCTGCATCCGCCACGCGGTTTCAGACCGCAATGGTGTGATTCATGACGACTGTATCTATTCGCTGACAAGAGAAGAATATTTGACAGGAGGTAACAATAATGTCTGAGAAAAAACTGGGCCGCAACGACCCATGCTGGTGCGGCAGCCAGAAAAAATATAAACACTGCCACATGGAATTTGATGAAAAACTGGACCACTTCCGCAGAGAGGGTCATACCGTACCGACCCATGAGATGATCAAAACACCAGAACAGATTGAGGGTATCCGTCAGAGCAGCAAGATCAACATTGCAGTGCTTGACCTGGTGGCACAGAAGATTCATGCCGGAATGACCACCGAAGAGATTGACAAGATTGTTTATGATGAAACTACTCATCTGGGCGGTATCCCTGCACCTCTCAACTATGAAGGATTTCCAAAGAGCGTGTGCACCTCGGTAAACGATCAGGTTTGCCATGGTATTCCATCCGATAAGGTTGTCTTAAAAGACGGCGATATTATCAATGTGGATGTTTCCACCATCTACAACGGCTATTTTTCTGATTCTTCCAGAATGTTCTGTATCGGCGAAGTTTCCGAAAATGCTGCAAACCTGGTCAAAGTTGCCAAGGAATGTGTGGAGCTGGGACTTGCTGAAGTAAAACCATGGGGCTTTTTGGGAGATATTGCACAGGCAATTTCCGACCATGCCCACAAGAACGGATATACCATTGTCCGTGAAATCGGCGGACATGGAATTGGTTTGGAATTCCACGAAGATCCATGGGTAGGCTATGTCGGTAAAAGAGGTACTGACATGATGCTGGCACCAGGAATGGTATTTACCATTGAGCCGATGGTAAACGAAGGAAAGCACAATGTCCGCATGGATGAAAACGGACAGGATTGGATTGTCGTAACCAGTGACGGCAAGCTGTCCGCTCAGTGGGAGATCACCGTAGCGGTGACAGAGGACGGATACGAAGTCCTGACCTATTAACACAAAATAAAAAAGAGGAACCTTTGCGGTTCCTCTTTTGCTTTCGAAAAAATGATTTTATGCAAAGAAAGTTTCGATCTTTTTGTTTGATACAGCAGGAGAATAAACCCAGTGGTCGAGGTGTCCTGAATCGATAAAGTAGCGCAGGGGAGTAATCGGAGCAGGGACATCACCGGGTGGGTCAAACGAGTCGATGATGATGAGTTTAATTTTCATCTTTTCGGGAATCAGGTTCTTTATGTAGACGCTTGCCTGCTGTCCAACTTTCACCCCATCTTTGGGCTCAGCAAGTCCTGCCAGGTTGGGTGCAAGCTCTACAAAAACCCCGTAGTGTTCCACCGAACGCACGATGCCAGATACCGTTTCACCGGAAGAAAACAGTGCAGCGTTTTCTTCCCAGGTTCCGAGAAGTTCCTTGTGGCTTAAGGATACCCTCAGGGTTTGGTCCACATCGGTGACAACGGCATAGATGTCCTGTCCGGTGCGGAAGCGGTCGGATGGGTGGGAGATGCGGGACACCGAAATGCAGTCAATTGGGATCAGGGAAGGGATGCCGCAGCCAATATCCACAAAACAGCCGAACGCTTCCAGATGGGTGACACGTGCGGGGATGATATCTCCGGCGTGAAGATGACGGATCGATTCTTCTAAGCATCTCTGTTGTGCAAGGCGGCGGGACAAAATAGGGGTGAAGGAGCCATCCGGATTTTGCTCGATGGATTGGACAACAAAGCAGACCGGTTTATTGACACGGGAAAGCAGCGCAATGTCACGGGTGGTGCCGTCACTGATCCCGACAGCGCCTTCACAGCGGGGGATTTTTCCTTTGCAGAATCCAAAATCGATCACCAGATCATGTTCCGGCGTACAGACACAGGCTCTTGCTTCCAGAATAGTCTGGCTGTGAAGTGCTTCCCGAAGTCCGGAAATATTTTGACAGAAACTGTGATTTTGTGCGGTATTTACAAGCCAGCCCTCGGGCCAGTAGTTTGTCATTTTTCTTCCCTCCTCCTGTCCAAACGGTTTGGACAGCTTTTTGTTTTATCAGATAGCGTCAATGGCTGGTTTATCTATATGCAGGAGAGAATGAATTTATTTCTGATCTGTCTGTGCTGGCAAAAAGGGTACGCATCAAAATTTTACAAAGGGACGCAAAAGAATAAAATGCTCTTCTTTTGCATGATTGTGGTAAAGTTTGTGCAAGATTTTGTTGCACAAACAAGGGCTTGTTTGCTATAATAGAATCTGTATGCAGGAATTTTTGACCGTTGTCCTGATTAATTTTCCGGATAGTGGACTTGAGAAAAGGAGGTCGCAGAAGATGGACGTGCGTGTTGGCGATATCTTGGTTATGAAGAAAAATCATCCCTGCGGGGAAAACAAGTTCCTGGTATTGAGAAGCGGCATGGATTTTAAGCTTCGTTGTACCGGCTGCGGCCATGAGGTCATGGTTGCCAGAAGTAAGGCAGAGAAAAATATCCGGGAGATCCGCAGGCCGTAAAGGAAAGGCAGCTGCAAAGAGGGCGGATCAAAACAGAAGAGAAAATGACGGAATAAAAGATTTAAGGAGAATGAAACGATGTTTGAACAGTTAAGCGTAGCGGAAGAACGCTATCAGGCAATCAACGACAAGTTGATGGACCCAAATGTTGTCAGCGACCCAAAACAGTATGCGGAGCTGATGAAGGAGTATAAGAACCTGACTCCAATCGTTGAAAAATACCGCGAATATACCAAGGCAAAAAACGATATGGACGAGGCAAAAATGATGCTGGAAGAAAGCGGTCTGGACAAGGATTTCCGCGAACTGATCGAAGAACAGTATGAAACCAGCAAAAAAGATATCGAAACCATCTCGGAAGAGCTTAAAATTCTGCTGATTCCAAAAGACCCGAACGATGACAAGAACGTTATCGTTGAGATCCGCGGCGGTGCAGGCGGTGACGAGGCAGCTCTGTTTGCAAACAGCCTGTTCAGAATGTACTCGATGTATGCAGAAAGCCAGGGCTGGAAGATCGAGATCCTCAACGCAAACCCAACCGAACTGGGTGGTTATAAGGAAATCAGCTTCTCCATCAACGGTGAAGGAGCTTACTCCAAATTCAAATTTGAATCGGGTGTTCACCGTGTACAGCGTGTACCGGAAACCGAAACACAGGGCCGTATCCACACATCCACCGTTACCGTTGCTGTTCTGCCGGAAGTGGATGACGTTGAGGTTGAAATCAATCCAAAAGATCTTCAGATCGATACCTACCGTTCGGGCGGTGCAGGCGGTCAGCATGTAAACAAGACCGAGTCTGCAATCCGAATCACCCATATTCCTACCGGTACTGTTGTTGAGTGTCAGGATGAACGAAGCCAGTACAAGAATAAGGATAAAGCAATGAAGATTCTGCGCTCCCGTATCTATGAAAAGATGCAGAGAGAGCAGGAGGAAAAGATTGCTTCCGAAAGAAAACTGCAGGTTGGTGCAGGTGACCGTGCAGAACGTATCCGTACCTACAACTATCCACAGGGACGTGTTACCGATCACCGCATTGGTCTGACCCTGTATAAACTGGAGCAGATACTCAACGGTGACCTGACCGAGCTGTTTGATGGACTCAACACCTTTGACCAGGCAGAAAAACTCAAAGAAAGCTCGAACGCTACCGGCAGCGAAAACTAAACTGTCTGCTGAAAAGAGGCTTAAATCCATGCAAGAGCAAATTTTTAAGCACAGAGAGACACAGCTTTTAACTGTAAAGGAAATGAAACAGGACAGGGAAGCGATCATCCGTGCAGGACAGATCATCCGTCAGGGCGGACTGGTCGCACTTCCGACTGAAACAGTTTATGGTCTGGGTGCCAATGCCCTGAATCCTGATGCGGTAAAAAATATCTTTCTGGCAAAGGGACGTCCGCAGGATAATCCACTGATTATCCACATTGAGGATGCTTCCCAGGCAGAACGTTATGCCAAAAACATCCCGCCGGTTTATTATGAACTGTGCAGGCGTTTTTGTCCGGGACCACTGACGATCATTCTGCCGAAAAAGGATATTATCCCACTGGAAACTTCGGGAGGACTGGAAACGGTAGCAATCCGTATTCCAGCTCACCCGGTAGCAAGAGCGATTATCCATGAGGCAGGGGTACCGATTGCAGCGCCTTCGGCAAATCTTTCCGGTTCCCCAAGCCCCACCACAGCGCAGCATTGTGTGCATGACCTCTGGGGCCGTGTGGACGCGATTGTGGATGCCGGAGAGTGCAGTGTGGGCGTAGAGTCGACCGTTATTTCCCTTGCAGGGGAAAAGCCGATCCTGCTGCGCCCGGGTGCTGTGACTCCGCAGATGTTAAAGGAATTTCTGCCGGATCTGATGATTCATGAAGCGGTAACCGAAAAGCTCAAAGAGGGAGTCCGCGCGGATTCTCCGGGTATGAAGTACAAGCACTATGCGCCGAAGGCAAAAATCACCATTCTGGATGCAGACAGCAGGGAGTTTACAGAATATGTCAATTCCCAGAAGAAAGAAGGTATGCTTGCACTCTGCTTTGAGGAGGATGTTCCTTTTTTACAGGTTCCATATATCAGCCTGGGCAAAGATGAAACCGATCAGGCAAAGCACCTGTTTGCAGCGCTTAGAGAATTGGATGAAAGGGGCGCACAGGAAGTGTATGCGCGCTGTCCATCCAAACAAGGAGTGGGTCTTGCGGTGTATAACCGCCTGATTCGGGCTGCAGCATATCAGGAACATACTCTGGATGGGGAAAGTGAGGCATAGGTCACAGGAATGAGAAATATGATCGTGGGGCTCACCGGTCAGACCGGTGCAGGAAAATCGACGGTTTCGGACTATCTTAGGGAAAACGGAGTCGTTGTGATTGATGCGGACAAGATCGCAAGGGAGGTCGTCGAGACAGGCAGCGCCTGCATCGCTGACATTGCCCTGGAGTTTGGCTGTGAATATATCAACATGGATGGTACGCTCAACCGAAAGAAAATGGCGCGCACCGTCTTTAACGATAAAGAAAAACTCAAAAAATTAAATAACCTGATGTTTCCATACATCATCGACAGTATCCGCAGAGAATTAAAACATCTGCGGGAACAGCAGGAAGGAATTATTGTGCTGGATGCTCCAACTTTGTTTGAGAGCGGTGCAGATCGTGAATGTGACCGTGTTGTTTCGGTCACAGCGGATGTACAGTCCCGCAAAGAGCGCATTATCCGCCGCGATAAGCTGACAGAAGAGGAAGCGGATGAACGCATTCAGGCACAGCACGACGAGGAATATTATAAGAGCCGTTCGTGGCAGGTGCTGGAAAATAACAGCAGCATCGATGAGCTGAAAAATCAGACTTCCGTTTTGCTTTCCAAACTGGAAGCAGAGATGGAAGCGGGAAATTCATCGGAGGCACAGCAGTAAAAACCCCTTTTTTAAACGGTGGAGGTTTTGATGGCAAGGAAAAAGAAACGTGCAGGTTCTGCGAAAAGAAAATCCATTTTTTTGTGGCTTGTTTTGGTGGTTGTTCTGGTAGCGGCAGGATTTGCTGCACTGCAGCCGGCAACAGAAAGTGTCTACCGCCAGCTGTATCCAAGAACCTATCGGGAATATGTCGAGCGTTACAGCAGGGAATACCAGGTGGACCGGGATCTTGTGTATGCGGTGGCAAAGGTGGAAAGCAATTTTGACCCCAATGCGGTTTCTCATGCGGATGCACGCGGAGTCATGCAGATGACAGAAGATGCATTTGAATGGGTGCAGTACCGGATGGGGGATGAGAGCGGTGTCAGCTACGAGGATATCTTTGATCCGGAGGTTTCCATCCAGTATGGAACCTATATGCTGCATCTGCTTCTGGAAGAAACCGGCGATGAAAAGCTGGCGATCTGTTCCTACCATGCGGGAATGGGGAATGTAAATTCCTGGCTTTCGCAGGAAGAATACTCAAAAGATGGAAAAACACTTGACAAAATACCCTATTCTGATACAGAATGGTATTATAACAAAGTTTCCGAAACCAAAAAAATCTATCGCAAACTTTATTCTTAGCAAATTTGTTTCTAACCGTAAGTTAAAAACGGTGTAGATATCGGTTGTTTTGGATGTAATTTTCAGGACAGCTAAAAATTTTAATCGGGAGGATGAACGATATGGAAAAAACCAAAGGCGAGCAGCTCCAGGAAGAATTAATGATGAAGATGGTCAACGGTACCACCCGTCTGTCTGACGAAGAGATCGATAAAGCATACGATTATGCTGAAGGCTACAAAAAATATATGGATGCAGCCAAAATCGAAATGGAAGCAGTCAGAGAAGCTATCAGACAGCTGAAAGAAAACGGTTATGAAGAATTTGTACCAGGCAAAAAATATCAGCCAGGTGAAAGATTCTACTACAACAACCGCGGCAAATCTCTGATCTTCGGTACTATGGGTACCCGTCCAATCGAAAAAGGTGTTAAGATCCTTGCAGCTCATGTTGATTCCCCAAGACTTGACCTGAAACCAAGCCCACTGTTTGAAGAAGCAGAACTGGGTTACCTCAGACCACATTACTATGGTGGTATCAAGAAATACCAGTGGCCAACCATTCCTCTGGCCCTGCACGGTGACGTTTACAAGAAAGACGGTTCTGTTGTTACTATCACCATCGGTGAAGATGAAAACGATCCGATTTTCTGCGTAACCGACCTGCTGCCACATCTGGCATCCAAACAGAGAACTCAGACTCTGGCAGAAGCATTCAAGGGCGAATCCATGAATATTCTGATCGGTTCCAGACAGTTTAAAGATGAAAAAGCTTCTGAAAAGGTTAAACTGAACCTGATGAAGATCTTCAACGAAAAATACGGCATCACTGAAAGAGACTTCCTGGGCGCTGAACTGAGCGTTGTTCCAGCTCTCAAAGCAAGAGACCTTGGTCTTGACAGAAGCATGATCGGCGCATATGGTCATGACGACCGTGTTTGCTCCTACACTGAAATGACAGCTGAAATCGCAAACACCAACCCAGAATGGACTTCTGTTGTTATCTTCGCTGATAAAGAAGAAGTTGGTTCTGACGGTAACACCGGTATGCACTCCAGATTCCTGGAATACTTCCTGGCTGATCTGGCTGAACCATTCGGCGTTCCAGTAAGACGCGTTCTGTCCAACTCCAAATGTCTGTCTGCTGACGTAAGTGCAGCATTCGACCCAGCATTTGCAGATGCTTATGAAAAACAGAACTCTTCCTTCATCAACTACGGTGTATGTGTTGTTAAATACACAGGTGCAGGCGGTAAGAGCAGCACCAACGACTGCAACGCTAAATTCACAAGCAAAGTTTGTGCAATCCTCGACAATGCAGACGTTGTATGGCAGTTCGGTGAACTTGGTAAAGTTGACCAGGGCGGCGGCGGCACTGTTGCTAAATACATCGCTGAGCTGGATGTTGACACCATCGATATCGGTGTTCCAGTTCTGTGCATGCATGCTCCAATGGAAATCATCTCCAAGGTTGACCTGTACGAAACACATCGTGGTTTCTATGAGTTCCTTGTTGCTAAGATGGACTAATTAAACAAAGAACAAAAACCTTCCGGTATTTTGCCGGAAGGTTTTTTGTTTTGATGGGATCGTTTGTGTTCTTGTATCAGCGGAAGATCTGTGTTACAATAATCAAAAAAACAGAGAGGATTTTGTTTGATGCTTGGTATTTTCGGAATGTTGCTTGCTGTGTTGGGAGCATTTTTGCTCATCAGTGTGGTGGGTGCATTGATTATGACACTGATTGGTGTTGCCTATCAAAGAAAAAAGCTGGACAAGGAGCCGGTTGTCACAGTTGATGCATCGGTGATTTCCAAAAGGGAAAAACCGATCTATCGCCGTGAAAATTCATCTGCCAAAAACAATATGATTGTGCGGATCATCTATTATGCGACCTTCCGCACGGAGGAACAAAAAGAGATCGAGCTGAGTGTGACAAAGGAAGAATGGGATCTTTTGGCAGAAGGGGACGAGGGAGAGCTTACCTATCAGGGAAACTGGTATCAGGAATTTGAGAAAAACAGAAAAAAGAGTCTCTGTCAAGAAGACTCTTAGATGAAATAGAAAGTTGAATTTTGGCATAAATAAACAAAACTCCGATCAAAAAATCGGAGTTTTTCTTACGACAAAAGGTGCCGGAAAGATTGACTTTAACGGCAAAATACAATATAATATTATAATGTATCAAAATGGATAGTTGTGTAGTTGACTAAACATATTGTAGCATAGAAGAAAGAAGAATTCAATACCTTTTTGCAAAATAATGGATTCTGACCGAACAAAGTTGTACACATTAGACAATTGTTAAAATAAGCGGATTGGAGTGGATAAGCCTATGGTGAATGTTAAGCCGGTACATCTGGGTAAAAATGTTCGAATGAGCTTTTCTCGGATTAATGAGGTTTTGGAAATGCCAAACCTGATTGAAGTGCAGAAAAACTCCTACAAATGGTTTCTTGAGGAGGGATTAAAGGAAGTATTTAAAGATATGTCCGAGATTTCAGACTATCAGGGCAATCTGGTACTTGACTTTATCGATTACCGTCTTGACGAAAAACCCAAATACACCATCGAAGAGTGTAAAGAGCGCGATGCAACATATGCAGCTCCTCTGCGGGTTCGTGCAAGCCTCCTGAACAAGGAGACAGGCGAGGTAAAAGAACAGGACATCTTCATGGGTGATTTCCCTGTGATGACACCAAGCGGTACATTTATTATCAATGGTGCGGAGCGAGTTATCGTTTCCCAGTTGGTACGTTCTCCAGGCGTGTACTACGGTGTATCCCGTGACAAAGCTGGTAAGGAACTTTTCTCTACAACAGTTATTCCAAACCGCGGCGCATGGCTTGAGTACGAAACCGACTCCAACGATGTCTTCTATGTTCGTATTGATAAAAACAGAAAGCTGCCAGTAACAACCTTTATCCGTGCCCTGGGTCTTTCCAGCGATGCGCAGATTCTGGAATTCTTTGGCGAAGATGCAAGAATCCAGGCTACCATCGAAAAGGACAGCACCAACAACACAGAAGAGGCTCTGCTGGAAGTTTACAGAAAACTGCGTCCAGGTGAACCACCAACAGTAGACAGCGCTCAGTCCCATCTGAACGCACTGTTCTTTGACGCTAGAAGATACGACCTGTCCCGTGTTGGACGTTACAAATACAACAAAAAACTGGGTATCGCTTCCAGAATCAACGGTCACATTGTTGCTGAGCCAATCATCAACAGCCGCACCGGTGAAGTGATGGCAGAACCGGACGAAGTTCTGACCCGCGCAAAAGCAGAAGAGATCGAGCGCGCAGGTGTTGACACCGTATTTCTCAAATGCGGTGACCGCATCGTAAAGGTTATTTCCAATGGTATGGTTAACCTGCTTGATTACACCTCCTGCTACACCGAGGAAGAGCTCGAAGAGATCGGTGTTAATGAAAAGGTACGTTTCTCGGTACTGTGTGAAATTCTGGATAGCTGCAACTCTGATGAAGAGCTGCGTCAGATGATCGTGGACAGAGCAGATGACCTGATTCCAAAACACATCATCAAGGACGATATCTTTGCAACCATCAACTATGTCTGCTGCCTGGGCAACGGTGTTGGCTCCACCGACGACATTGACCATCTGGGCAACAGAAGAATCCGTTCTGTCGGCGAACTGCTTCAGAACCAGTTCAGAATCGGTTTCTCCAGAATGGAACGTGTTATTCGTGAAAGAATGACAACTCAGGCACAGGATATGGAGGTTATCACTCCACAGGCTCTGATCAACATTCGTCCGGTTGTTGCTGCGATCAAAGAGTTCTTTGGTTCCTCCCCACTGTCCCAGTTCATGGACCAGAACAACCCTCTGGCAGAACTGACCCACAAGAGACGTCTTTCCGCTCTGGGTCCTGGCGGTCTTTCCAGAGACCGTGCAGGTTTCGAAGTTCGAGACGTACACTACAGCCACTACGGAAGAATGTGTCCGGTAGAGACCCCAGAAGGTCCTAACATCGGTCTGATCTCCTACCTGGCTACTTTCGCAAGAATCAACAAATACGGCTTCATCGAGGCTCCATACCGCCGTGTTGACAAAGAAACCGGCAAAGTTCTGGATGAAGTAGAATATATGACTGCTGACCGTGAAGACGAATTCATCGTTGCACAGGCAAACGAACCGCTGACCGAAGAAAATACCTTCGCAAACAAGATGGTTTCGGTTCGTCACCGCGACATGGTTAAGATCGTGGAACGTGAGCAGGTAGACTACATGGACGTATCGCCTAAGATGGTAGTATCCGTTGCAACAGCAATGATCCCATTCCTTGAAAACGACGATACCAACCGAGCTCTGATGGGTGCGAACATGCAGCGTCAGGCAGTGCCGCTTCTCAAGACCGAAAACCCAATTGTTGGTACCGGTATGGAGTACAAAGCAGCTGTTGACTCGGGTGTCTGCGTTGTTTCCGACGTAAACGGTGTGGTTGACCGCGTGGACGCAAACAAGGTTGTTGTCCGCACTGATGACGGCGAGCTCAAAAACTTCCACATCATCAAATTCCTGCGTTCCAACCAGGGAACCTGCTTCAACCAGAGACCAATTGTCAGCGCAGGCGAACGTGTCAGCGTTGGACAGGTACTGGCTGATGGTCCTGCTACCTGCAATGGTGAAATCTCGCTGGGTAAAAATGCTCTGATCGGCTTTATGACATGGGAAGGTTACAACTACGAGGACGCTGTACTTCTGAACGAAAGAATGGTACGCGACGACGTTTACACCTCCATCCATATCGAGGAGCATGAAATCGAAGCTCGTGACACCAAGCTCGGACCGGAAGAAATCACCCGCGACATTCCAAACGTTGGTGAGGATGCCCTCAAAGAGCTGGATGACCGCGGTATTATCCGTATCGGTGCAGAGGTTCACTCCGGTGATATTCTGGTTGGTAAGGTTACACCAAAGGGTGAAACCGAGCTCAACGCTGAAGAAAGACTGCTGCGTGCAATCTTCGGCGAAAAAGCAAGAGAAGTTCGTGATACCTCCCTGCGTGTTCCACACGGTGAGTACGGTATCATCGTTGACGTAAAAGTATTTACCAGAGAAAACTCCGATGAGCTTTCTCCTGGTGTTAACATGGTTGTTCGCTGCTACATTGCTCAGAAACGTAAGATTTCTGTCGGCGATAAGATGGCAGGTCGTCATGGTAATAAGGGTGTTGTTTCCAGAATTCTTCCTCAGGAAGATATGCCATTCCTGGCTGACGGTCGTCCGCTGGACATCGTTCTGAACCCTCTGGGCGTACCTTCCCGTATGAACATCGGTCAGGTACTCGAGGTCCATCTGGGACGTGCTGCTGCTGAATTGGGCTGGAAGATCATGACACCTGTTTTTGACGGCGCAAACGAAAATGATATTAAAGAATGTTTGGAAATGGCAGGTCTGCGCGGCGACGGTAAGACAACCGTTTATGACGGACGTACCGGTGAACCATTTGATAACCCGGTAACCGTTGGTTACATGTACTACCTCAAGCTGCATCACCTGGTAGACGATAAGATCCATGCCCGTTCCACCGGTCCATACTCGCTGGTAACCCAGCAGCCTCTGGGTGGTAAAGCTCAGTTTGGTGGTCAGCGTTTCGGTGAGATGGAGGTTTGGGCACTGGAAGCTTACGGTGCTGCTTACACCCTGCAGGAAATCCTGACAGTAAAATCGGACGATGTTGTCGGACGTGTAAAGACATTCGAGGCTATCGTAAAAGGCAAAAACGTTCCGAAGCCAGGTGTCCCGGAATCCTTCAAGGTACTCATCAAAGAGCTTCAGTCTCTGTCGCTTGATGTTAAGGTACTGGATAAGAACAACGAGGAGATCGATCTCAAACAGGATCTGGATGACGATATGGGCTTTAACGGCAATGAGCGTTATCAGGAAGAAGACGACGGAACTACCTTTGAAAGCGAGACCGTCGCAGTTGATTCCGAGTTTGAGGACAGCTTTGCTATGGAACATCCTGATATGCAGGACGACGATGATTTCGGCAGCCTGCTGGATGAGTTCTCCGACTTTGGCATTGATGATGACAGTGATGATAATATGTAATTAAGGAAGAAGGGGTCGTAAAATGGAATTTAACGTATTCGAGTCTATTAAAATCGGCTTGGCTTCTCCGGAAAAAATCAGGGAATGGTCTTATGGTGAGGTTAAAAAACCGGAAACCATCAACTATAGAACCCTGAAACCAGAACGTGATGGTCTGTTCTGTGAAAGAATCTTTGGTCCAACCAAGGACTGGGAGTGTTACTGTGGTAAATACAAACGCCTGCGTTACAAAGGCAAAATCTGCGAACGCTGCGGTGTTGAGGTAACAAAATCCAAGGTTCGTCGTGAAAGAATGGGTCACATCGAGCTGGCTGCTCCGGTTTCTCATATCTGGTACTTTAAGGGTACTTCTTCCAGAATGGGTCTTTTGCTCAACATGTCTCCAAGACTTCTGGAAAAGGTGCTGTACTTTGCATCCTATATTGTAACTGACCCAGGTACAACAAACCTGAAAAAATACACCCTTCTTTCTGAGAAGGAATATCGCGATATGCGCGAGGCTTATGAGGACGAGTTCGAAGCATCCATGGGTGCAGAAGCAATCAAAAAACTGCTGGAAGATCTCGACCTCGAACAGCTCTCCAGAGAGCTCAAAGACGAGCTGGAAACCCTTCCAGTTGGTCAGAAGAGAGCAAGAATCTTAAAACGTCTGGAAGTCGTTGAGGCATTCCGCCTCAGCGGCAACCAGCCTTCCTGGATGATCATGGATGTTGTTCCGGTTATCCCACCGGATATCCGTCCAATGGTTCAGCTCGACGGCGGACGCTTTGCTACCAGTGACCTGAATGATCTGTACCGCAGAGTGATCAACCGTAACAACCGTCTGAAAAAGCTGATCGAACTGGGTGCTCCTGACATCATCGTTCGCAACGAAAAGAGAATGCTTCAGGAATCTGTCGATGCCCTCATCGACAACGGACGTCACGGCAGACCGGTAACCGGTCCAAACAACCGTCCGCTCAAATCCCTGTCCGATATGCTGAAAGGTAAACAGGGTCGTTTCCGTCAGAACCTGCTTGGTAAACGTGTTGACTACTCTGGACGTTCGGTAATCGTTGTCGGACCAGACCTGAAGATGTATCAGTGCGGTCTGCCAAAAGAAATGGCACTCGAGCTGTTCAAACCATTCGTTATGAAACGTCTGGTTGACCAGGAAATCGCAACCAACATTAAAAATGCCCGCAAGATGGTAGACAGAGCTTCCATGAAGGAAGTTTGGGATGCACTGGAAGTTGTAATTAAGAACCATCCGGTTCTCTTAAACCGTGCGCCTACCCTGCACCGTCTGGGTATCCAGGCATTCGAGCCAATTCTGGTAGAAGGTCGTGCAATCCGTCTGCACCCACTGGTATGTACCGCATTTAACGCAGACTTCGACGGTGACCAGATGGCTATTCACCTCCCACTGTCCGCAGAGGCACAGGCTGAGGCTCGCTTCCTGATGCTGGCAGCTGGAAACCTGCTCAAACCTTCCGATGGTCGTCCTGTAACGATCCCGACACAGGATATGATCCTCGGTTCCTACTACCTGACCATGGTACGTGAAGACGAACCAGGTGCAGGCAAGGTATTCCGCAACTTTGATGAAGCAAAAATGGCTTATGACACCGGTGTTGTTGGCCTGCATGCTCCAATCAAGGTTCGTGTATCCAAAGAAATCAACGGCAAAACCATCAGCCGCATCATTGATGCTACTGTTGGCCGTATCATTTTCAATGATCCAATCCCACAGGATCTCGGTTTTGTAGACAGAACCGATTCCGAGAAACAGTTTGACCTGGAAGTTGCATTTCTGGTTAGAAAGAAAGAGCTCGGAAAGATCATTGATAAATGTATCCGTGCATGCGGTACTGTTAAGACTTCCGAAGTTCTTGACAAGATCAAAAACCAGGGCTTCAAGTACTCTACCAAGAGCGGTCTGACCGTTGCGGTACGAGATGCTCTGATTCCTGAAAACAAACAGGAACTGATCGCTCAGGCGGACGAAAAGGTAGCACAGATCAAACGTCAGTATGACCGTGGTCTTATCTCTGATGACGTTCGTTATGACCGTGTCATCAAGGTATGGAACGATACCACCGACGCAGTTAAGAAAGAGCTGAGCGCAACCTTCGGTGAAAGAAACCCAATTTACATGTTCGCAGATTCCGGTGCTCGAGGCTCCATGGAGCAGATCAGACAGCTGGCAGGTATGCGTGGTCTGATTGCAAACACCTCCGGTAAAGCGATCGAAATTCCTATTAAATCTAACTACCGTGAAGGCTTAAACATCTTGGAGTACTTCCAGTCCTCTCGAGGCGCTCGTAAAGGTCTGGCAGATACCGCGCTGCGTACTGCGGACTCTGGTTACCTGACCCGTCGTCTGGTTGACGTATCTCAGGATGTTATCATCCGTTGCGATGACTGTGGTACTCATGAAGGTATCATGGTTTACGATATCGAAGACAGCGGACGTGTTATTGAAAGCCTGGCAGAACGTCTGACCGGACGTTACCTTGCAGATGATGTTGTTCATCCGCAGACCGGCGAAGTTCTGGCTACCCGCGAAAAGATGATCGACGAGAAAACCGCTCAGAAGATCGTTGATGCAGGCATCACACAGGTTAAGATCCGTTCCATCCTCAATTGTCAGGCTAAGAAGGGTGTCTGTGCAAAATGTTACGGTGCTAACCTTGCAAACGGTCAGCCTGTTGGCATTGGTGAAGCAGTCGGCGTCATCTCCGCACAGTCCATCGGTGAGCCTGGTACCCAGCTGACCATGCGTACTTTCCATACCGGTGGTGTTGCTTCCGCAAGCGATATTACACAGGGTCTTCCAAGGGTTGAGGAGCTGTTCGAGGCAAGAAAACCAAAGAACGCAGCAATCATCAGCCATGTTTCCGGTATTGCAAACTTCCGTCTGGATCACAAGGGTGCAAATACTGTTAACGTTACCAGCGCAGATGGTGAAGTATTCACCAAGATTGTACCATTCGACTACAAGATCATTGTTCAGGAAGGTCAGTATGTTGAAAAAGGTCAGCTGATCACCGAAGGTTCCGTTGAACCAGGTGAGGTTCTGACCGTAAGCGGCGAGCTGGCTGTTCAGGATTACCTGATCAAAGAGGTACAGCGCGTATACCGTACACAGGGTGTAGATATCAACGATAAGCATATCGAAGTTATCGTTCGTCAGATGATGCGTAAAGTACGCATCGATGACGGCGGAGATACCAAGCTGATCACCGGTTCCCTGATTGATAAATCGGAACTGCGTGAAGCAAATGAAGAACTGCTTGCACTGGAGGCACAGGACGGAATCCACCGCAAACCTGCAACCTATCATGCAGTACTCATGGGTATCACCAAAGCTTCTCTGGCAACCGATTCCTTCATGTCTGCTGCTTCCTTCCAGGAAACAACCCGTGTTCTGACCGAAGCTGCAATCAAAGGTAAGGTTGACCCACTCAGCGGTCTGAAAGAAAACGTTATCATCGGTAAGCTGATCCCAGCTGGTACCGGTATCATTGAATATATCGAACCAGAAGAAGAGGCTCCGATTCAGGAAGCTGCTGAAACTCCTGCAAGTGATGCAATCGTAGAAGCACCTGACGAAGAAAGCGCAGCATTCTAACGTTTCATTTAAAGTCTGTTTTAAAAAGCACATTGGACAAAAAGTCCAATGTGCTTTTTTTGTCGTTTTTCATAAGAAAGGAATTAAAAAATTAGTCAAGTGTCGGATTGATAAATATTCATTTTCTGCTACAATGATAGTAAAGATAATAAAAGGAGAGAGATAAGATGAAACCGATGGTATGGATGTTAATCAGTTTGACGATGATTTTGACGTTGACCGGATGCTCAAAAGAAAGTATGACCTTGTCCCGAATGACGTTGCCTGAAAACCAGATGGAAGAACAGGCGATCAACCAAAGTGTTCAGGGAAAATCGGAAAATCATGCTCCTCAGGCAGAAAAGCAGGCGTATTACACCTGCAATACCAGTGAGGAATGCCAATATAGTTTTTCTTTCTGGCGTCTTGAAGAAGGAAAATGGATGGAGAGCAAATTAAATGAAGGAAGTTTAGAACCCGGGGATCATAACTTCACTGTTTACCTGAGCAATGATGAAGGCGGCTATGGTGCCGGAGCAAAAACGATGAAAAATGCACAGACAGTGTATTATCAAAAGTGGATTGAACCAATGGATGCGATTTATCGAAATAAAAGCGAAGAGATCTCTGCACACGACCGCGTAATTCTTGCCGTAGGAGGAAAAAAGCATCCGGCTTAAAGCCTGAGATTATTTCTGATATCAACGAGCTGAAAAATCTGGAGGATAATGTTTATTTGCTGACACTTACACTTTCATAATGGAGGGAAAACGATGAAAAAAGGTCTTAGTATTTTGCTGGTTATGGGAATGTTGCTGACACTGACAGCGATTCCATCTTTTGCGGACGAGGGAGAAAAACAAAAACCAAATCCAGATGTTGGAGTAATGTTGCAGGAAGACCCGGAAGCACCTGCGGAAGTTGATCCGGAAGAAGCAAAAAAACAGCAGGAGCTTCAAAAGTGGTATGATGAGCTTACCGAAGAAGAGCGGGAATTTGTTCATCAAAAGATGAATGAAAAAGAACAGGAAGCTATTCTTTCTGAGGAGCAAACGAGAAGGAAAGAGGCGGATAGCCTGAAAAATTATCTGCAGAAGAATCTGTCGAAGACACAGTATACCTATCTGTTTAACCAAAATGGTGTGTTGGAGATCGGGGTACCATCTGCAAAATATATCAGTCGTGCTAAGGAACTGTGCACCAAATATACCGAGCAAACCAAACAGGATGTAACAGTCCGCTATGAGCTGTGCCGATACTCGATCAAAGAACTGGAAAAGGCAAAGGAAAGTCTCGAAAAAGACAAAGATTTTACCCAGCTTATGAAACAGGTAAGGTATGCACTTGTGATTAATAATGGCTATCTCGAACTTTACTGCACAGATGAAACGTCAAAGAAGTTTGATAGCTGGTTTGAAAAGAGTGATTACCGGGATATGGTGGTCGTCAATGAATATCAAAAAATATTGCCGACTGATTCTGTTGGTCTTTAAAGGTAAATCCTCAGTAAAAAAGGGAGCAAGTGCTCCCTTTTTGTTTTGGAATAGGAATAAGTTGGGTTATACCAGGGAAGAATGAGAAGGAATGTTTCGGTTTGTATAAGGAAAGGCGCATAAAAGCGCGGAAAATTGGTGCAAACGTCGATAGAAATTTTGTTGACAGATTGGATTTTGGATGATAGAATATTTAATTGGTAGGGCATGGACTAAAGCCGTACCATCGAAAAATTTTATAAACTTTAGCAAGGAGGTGCAATATGCCAACCTTTAACCAATTAGTTCGTAAAGGCAGAGAATCTGTAGAGAAAAAGTCCACAGCTCCAGCTCTTCTGAAAGGATGGAACTCCCTGAAGAGAGAAGCAATCGACCAGAATTCTCCTCAGAAACGTGGTGTATGTACTGCAATCAGAACCCAGACACCAAAGAAACCAAACTCCGCGCTGCGTAAAGTTGCCAGAGTAAGACTTTCCAACGGAATCGAAGCTACCGCTTACATTCCAGGTATCGGTCACAACCTTCAGGAACACTCCGTTGTTCTGATCCGTGGCGGCCGTGTAAAGGACCTCCCTGGTGTTCGTTACCACATCATCCGCGGTACACTCGATACACAGGGTGTAGCAAACAGAATGCAGAGCCGTTCCAAATACGGTGCAAAACGTCCAAAGAAAAAGTAATAAAACTCCATCTTAATTTGAAAACAAGCGCTCATGTGAGCTTTTATATAGCCGAACACAGGGAACACCTGCAATCGGCGGCATAGAAGACTTCACAATGGCTTAACGGGAGTTTTGTCACTTTCGAGTACCTATGAATTCAGACTGTGAAGGAGGGAAGCGAAGTGCCAAGAAGAGGTCAAATCGCTAAACGTGATGTTCTGCCAGATCCAATGTACAATTCCAAACTGGTAACACGTTTAATCAACAATATCATGTACGACGGTAAGAAGGGTGTTGCCCAGAAGATCGTTTATGGTGCATTCGAAATCGTTAACGAGAAGACAGGTAAAGATGCTCTGGAAGCTTTCAAAGAAGCTCTGGAAAACATCATGCCAGTTCTGGAAGTTAAAGCTCGCCGTATCGGTGGTGCTACCTATCAGGTACCAATGGAGGTTCGTCCAGCTAGAAGACAGACCCTCGGCCTGAGATGGCTCACAAACTACTCCAGAGCTCGTTCCGAGAAAACAATGAAAGAGCGTCTTGCTGGTGAGATCATTGATGCAATCAATGGTACCGGCGGAGCTGTTAAAAAACGTGAGGATACTCACAAAATGGCTGAAGCTAACAAAGCTTTCGCACATTACAGATTCTAATCAGGACGGTATCCAGACAGCAGTGCCTGACTTTGGGGCACTGCGGTCTGTGCTGATTCTGGTTTTTTACTACCCGAATGAATACATCCCTAGATTGCGAAGGAGGACAATATGCCAAGAGACGTTGCATTAGCTATGACTCGTAACATCGGCATAATGGCGCACATCGATGCTGGTAAAACTACCACAACAGAGCGTATTCTGTACTACACCGGTATTAACCACAAAATCGGTGAAACTCATGATGGTAGCGCAACGATGGACTGGATGGTACAGGAGCAGGAGAGAGGTATTACCATTACTTCCGCTGCTACAACCTGCTACTGGAAAAACCATCGTATCAACATCATTGATACTCCTGGACACGTTGACTTTACAGTAGAGGTAGAGCGTTCCCTGCGAGTTCTCGACGGTTCTGTAACAGTAATGTGTGCTAAAGGCGGAGTTGAGCCACAGTCTGAGACTGTTTGGCGCCAGGCTGATAAATATCATGTTCCAAGAATGATCTACGTTAACAAGATGGATATCATGGGTGCAGACTTCTACAATGTTCTGAACATGATCCATGACCGTCTGAAATGTAATGCTGTTCCGATTCAGCTGCCAATCGGTGCTGAAGCATTCTTCGAAGGTCTGATCGACCTCGTTGAAATGAAAGCTTACATTTACAACGATGATCTGGGCAAGGACATTTCTGTTGTTGACATTCCAGACAACATGAAGGACCAGGCAGAAGAATACCGCACAAAGATGATCGAATCCATCTGCGAGCAGGATGAAGAACTGATGGAAAAATACCTCAACGGTGAGGAACTGACCATCGAAGAAATCAAACACGCAATCCGTGTTGATACCATCGCTAACAGAATGGTTCCAATCTGCTGTGGTACTTCCTATAAAAACAAGGGTGTTCAGAAACTTCTGGATGCTATCGTTGACTACATGCCAGCACCAACTGATATCCCAGATATCAAAGGTGTAAGCCTTGATAGTGACGAAGAAGAAGACAGACCATCTTCCGATGATGCTCCGTTTGCAGCTCTTGCATTCAAGATTGCAACCGACCCATTTGTAGGTAAACTCTGCTTCTTCCGTGTATACTCTGGTGTTGTTAACACCGGCGACACTGTTCTCAACGCAACCAAAGGCCACACAGAAAGAATGGGTCGTATCCTTCAGATGCATGCTAACCACAGAAAAGATATCGAAGCTTGCTACGCAGGCGATATCGCAGCTGCAGTAGGTGTTAAGAAGGTTACTACCGGTGATACCCTGTGTGATCCAAAATACCCAATCATCCTCGAAACCATGGAATTCCCAGAACCGGTTATCCGTGTAGCAATCGAGCCTAAGACCAAAGCTGGTCAGGAAAAGATGGGTATTGCTCTTGCAAAACTGGCTGAGGAAGACCCAACCTTCAAAACATACACAGACGAAGAAACAGGCCAGACCATCATCGCTGGTATGGGTGAGCTCCATCTGGAGATCATCGTTGACCGTCTGCTGCGTGAGTTCAAGGTTGAGGCTAACGTAGGTAAACCTCAGGTAGCTTACAAAGAGACTATCAGAAAACCTGCTGATGTTGATATGAAATACGCTCGTCAGTCCGGTGGTAAAGGTCAGTACGGTCACGTTAAGATCAAAGTTACCCCGAACGAATCCGGTAAGGGTTACGAGTTTATCAACAACGTTGTTGGTGGTGCAATTCCGAAGGAATACATCCCAGCAGTTGACGCTGGTATCCAGGGCGCAATGACCGCTGGTGTTGTTGCTGCTTACCCAGTAGTTGACGTTAAAGTTGAGCTGTACGATGGTTCTTACCATGAAGTTGACTCTTCTGAAATGGCATTTAAGATCGCTGGTTCTATGGCGTTCAAAGAAGCTATGAGAAAAGGCGACCCAGTACTGCTCGAGCCTATCATGAAAGTAACCGTTATCACTCCAGATGATTACCTGGGTGATGTTATCGGTGACCTGAACTCCCGTCGTGGTCAGATCCAGGGTATGGATGCTAGACATGGCGTACAGCAGGTTAACTCCTTTGTTCCACTGTCCGAAATGTTCGGTTACGCTACCGACCTGCGTTCTAAGACACAGGGCCGTGGTCAGTACACCATGGAACCTTCTCACTATGTAGAAGTTCCAAAGAGCATTGCTGACAAGATCATCTCTGCTAGAACAAAAGGAGAATAATCTTCCGATTCGGTGATTTTTCACCGTTTAAGGGGATTTTTTAGGAATAATTCTGCTTTTTTGCGGGTTTACCCTTGATTTTTGAATCATAAATTGTTACAATACGAATTGTAATATATACAAATACGACTACGGGCGAAAGGCTTCGGAATTTTTAGAAGCCTCCCCCCGTATTTAAGGGAGGAAACAACAATGGCAAAAGCTAAATTCGAAAGAACCAAGCCACATGTTAACATTGGTACTATCGGCCACGTTGACCACGGTAAAACCACTCTGACTGCTGCTATCACAAAAGCTCTGTCCCTCAAAGGTCAGGCTAGCTTCACCGATTACGCTAACATCGATAAAGCTCCAGAAGAAAGAGAACGTGGTATCACAATCAACACTTCTCACGTTGAGTACGAAACCGACAAGAGACACTACGCTCACGTTGACTGCCCAGGACATGCTGACTACGTTAAGAACATGATCACTGGTGCTGCTCAGATGGACGGCGCTATCCTCGTTGTATCCGCTGCAGACGGCCCAATGCCACAGACCCGTGAGCACATCCTGCTCTCCCGTCAGGTAGGCGTTCCTTACATCGTAGTATTCATGAACAAAGCTGACCAGGTTGACGACCCAGAACTGCTTGAACTGGTAGAAATGGAAATCCGTGACCTGCTCAACGAGTACGACTTCCCAGGCGATGACACTCCAATCGTTTGCGGTTCTGCTCTGAAAGCTCTGGAAGCTCCAAACGATCCAGCTGACCCAGCTTACGCTCCAATCTACGAACTGATGGACAAAGTTGACGAATACATTCCAACTCCAGAAAGAAAACAGGATCTGCCATTCCTGATGCCAATCGAAGATATCTTCACCATCACTGGCCGTGGTACTGTTGCTACTGGTAGAGTTGAAAGAGGCGTTCTGAAACTCTCCGACGAAGTTGAAATCGTAGGTCTCCAGGAAGAGAAGATGAAGACAGTTGTTACCGGTATCGAGATGTTCAGAAAACTGCTCGACTTCGCTGAAGCTGGCGATAACATCGGTGCTCTGCTCCGTGGTGTTCAGAGAACTGACATCAAACGTGGTCAGGTTCTGTGCAAACCAGGTTCCATCCATCCACACACCAAATTCCATGCTCAGGTATACGTTCTGAAAAAAGATGAAGGTGGCCGTCATACCCCATTCTTCAACAACTACAGACCACAGTTCTTCTTCAGAACAACTGACGTTACTGGCGTAATCAAACTGCCAGAAGGCGTTGAAATGTGCATGCCTGGCGATAACGTAGAAATGGACGTTGAACTGATCACTCCAATCGCTATCGAAGAAGGTCTGCGTTTCGCTATCCGTGAAGGTGGTAGAACCGTAGGTTCCGGCGTTGTTACCAAGATTGCTGAATAATTTTATTCGTTAGTCTGGTTAACACCATTTATAACGTATTTAAGAGGTACAACCTTTTGGGTTGTACCTCTTTTTTTGCGTAAAACCAAATTGCAAGAAAAAAGGAATATATTTACAAAAATTGTAGAAAAAATTCCCAAAAATGACAATCAGATTACAAATTTTGTTTTTTTTACTTGTAATTTTGTAATTTATATTGTATACTAAATAACAGAGAACCAAGTAAGCTATGAATTTCTTCCGATGCAACAGAATATCTTAATAGAAAGGGGGCGGCACGGAATGAAATTAATGAAAATTTTGATGGCATTTGGTCTGGCAATGACAATGACGGTAAGCATGAGTGCCGTCTCTTATGCACAGATTCCACTGAGCATGATGATTGCATCGACAGCACCGATTACAATGCAGAAAAATGCTTATCAGCTCTGTCTGGATCAAGCGACTGTAAAACATACTGCACAAACATCACAGGCACTTTCTTTGCCACAGCAGGAAGCAGTAACAAGGGATGATCTTTCCTTTTATCCGGGAGATACCTTGTATATTCCGATTTTGGATGTAAAAACCGGAGAACTTTACAGTGAAAAAAATCGTCCATCCAACTGGAATTTCAGGGCAGAAGGTTTTGATTCACAGGCAGTATCCACAGTACGCTGGGCAAATGAAAATGGAACACTCAGTATTGCCATTGATTTTGCAGGACAGCTGCCGCATTCCAGTACACTTTGGGTTGGTGGCGTTATTACACTTTACGATGAACAGACTGGAATCGAATCGAGCAGTTTGTATTTGAATGCTTCTTTTGGCAACGTAACAAAGGAACTGATTCCACTTTCTGTCAACGAAATTGTTTCCCCAATGAATCTGCATGTAGGCAACGGCTATTCTGGAGAAGCAGTAACACTGTCCTTTGGTTCCAATGTGACAATAAAGAATGCGGTTCTTCCACAAGGAAAAACAATCTATTTTAATCTGGATCAGAGTTTTGATAGTGAGATTGCAAATCGTTATCGCTCTTTTGATATCCAGTGTTACAACTTCCTCGGTGATGAAGATAGTTTTGTTCAGCCAGCACAGTTGTGTTTACCAGCACAGCGCACCGATTCTTATGTTTATGAAGTGGTGGATGGACAGCTTCGCAGTGTTCAGTCGGAATATGACGAAGAGAACAATCAGATCTGCATTACAGTAGATTCTTTGGGATATTACATTGTATCCCCAATCCTGATGCAGGAGTAAGATAAATATTGTTTTTTAAAAAGGGAGGATTTTCCTCCCTTTTTTCTTTTGTTTTGACAAAAAAAGACAAAGCCAAGTACTAAAATTTGTATGGTATTAAATTATGCTAGGTATTGTGTAATACAAAGTACTATGCTATAATCTAGATACAGGGAGGGAAAGCGATGAACACACAATTTCGAAAAGGAGTCATCGAAATGTGCATTTTGGCACTGATCGAACGAAAAGATATGTACGGCTACGAAATTGTTCAAAGTATTGCTTACTACACCGAGATCAATGAAGGGACAGTTTATCCAATTTTACGAAGATTGACACAGGAAGAATATTTTGTGACCTATCTGAAGGAAAGCACAGTCGGTCCCGCCCGAAAGTATTATCATATGACAGAAAAAGGAAAGGGTTATCTTGGTTCGCTCAAAGCAGACTGGAACGATTTTTCAAAGATGGTAAATGATATTTTGAGAGGTGAGGTTCTTGAATAAGCAGGAATATTTGGAGCGCCTGGAGGCGTGCTTAAAACATAAATTATCCCGAGATGAGATCGAGGATATTATGCGTGACTACGCAGAATATTTTGAAGAAGGAAGAAGACAAAGCAAGCAGGATTCGGAGATTTCTGCAAAATTGGGAGATCCGGAACTGGTGGCTCAGCAGCTGATTGAGGAAAGTCAGGAGCAGAAGAATGAATATCATCCTTCCAGCAAATCCGCAGAAAAGAAAATGCCGTGGAATTATGCGGCTGAAGGTTTGCATCGGCTGAAAGACAAATTCCAGGAATGGGATAAAGGAGAAGGAAAACGCAGAGAAGAAAGCAATTCGCAGGAGGAAAATTTCTGTCAGCAAGAATCATTCCAAGACGAACAAGAAGAGATACGGGAAAAAGAAAATCATAAAAAATGCAGACAATCCACTTCCGATTCGTTGCTGATACGCGGGTTCAAAGCGATTGGCAGAGGATGCAGATGGTGCATTTATGCTGCGATGGCATTCATGATGTTGACTATTGCATTTATGATTTCCATGGGACTGGTCGGTTTTGCCGCAATGGTCCTGGGAGGACTGGTAACAGCGATCGCTTTTGTAGTAATCGGTGTGTTAATAGGTCTTGCAGGAATCGTGGCTTCTGGTTTTGGATTTGCCTTTTTTAATTTCTGGACCGGCATTGCAGTATTGTCGGGTTCTGTTGCACTGCTTGGTTTTTGTGCTTTACTGGAACTTTTCCTCTTAAAAATGTTAAAAATGTTCTGGTCATTCAGCAAAAATGTCTTTGCAAAATCGGCAGAGCTTTGGATGCGAATGCTTAGAAAAATTGAAAGTTGGTTGATTGTGAAGAAAGAAAAAACAGCAGAAAAATCCACAATCAACAAGTCTGAAAAAACTGTATCCCAAAAAGAAAATTCTGTTCCGGTGCTTCCTCTGCCAATGGATGATGCAGAGCAGCAGGATTCCAAGGAAGATTCCCTTGATGGGGGAAAGGAGGTCCTCTAAGATGAAAAAAGCCGTTATTGCAGCGTCTGCATGCTTTGTGGCGGGACTGATTGGATGTACCATCAGCCTGCCAATGGTAGCCAAAGATGTGATTCATTTATACAATGATACCGTATCAGAAACAGCAAATTTTTATACAACACAGGACCTTCCGGCGGGAATTACCGAGCTGAGAATGGTAAATCAGGATACGATGGGGATGAGTCTGGTGGAGGTCAGACAGTCTCCGGATGATCAGATTCATTTGCAGGTGTATCGTTCCGAATTTTCCGGTTTTGATGCAGAGATTGTGACAGAAGGAAACAAGGCAGAGATCATTCTGAAAGAGGTTCCAAGTCAAAATTTGCAGATCAGCAAGGAATTGCTGGTTGAATTGATTCGGGATGGAATTCACTCTCAAAATAACCTGATTCTGGAAGTGCCAAAGACAGTTAGCCTGACCAGCAGCGAAACAGATGGTGTTTATTTTGGTGTGGATGGGGGAGTAGAATTTGTAAATTCCCAGCTTGTCCACAATTACGGATATGTTCCAAGTGAAAACCAGAACTGGAAAATTCAATATGAAGAGTCACTGAGTCAGATCGAACAACTGGAATATCAGGTGGAAGAATTGACTCAAGAAAATCGAATGCTTCAAGAAGAGCTGGAGTCTCTTTATGAAGATTCTGAGGAGACAGATATTATTGTTTCACCAAGTGGAGAGATGACGATAGAAGAGCCATTGGAATCAAATGAGACAATCTTTCCATCCGATATCATCCAGAAAGAAACAGAACTCTCTAAACAGCGAGATATGTTCAAAGAATGGAAGATCAGCAAGGATGATTATATCAGAACGTTGAACAGTATGAGCAGAGACATCAGCAATGCACGTCAGCAGCAGGTAATACAGGCAGGCAGAGAGGATGTACTGCCAATGGTGGAAGAAACTGCAGATTTGATTCTGGAGTATAACCGGATTGATGCCCAGATCCTCAATGCGCAGCGCGACTATAATGAAGGTTTTATCACACAGGAGCAGTATAACAGCATTGTTCAGTCTTATGAAACTTCTATTCGCAGCATGAGTGAGCAGATTAATGTGTGGAAAACTTCCCTGAAAGAACAGGGCTATGATTGGGACAGCGCAGTTGTTACCCCAAATCTTTGATTTTTCCCTTTAGATTCATCCATAAAGAAAATCCCCGAGGAATTTCCTCGGGGATTTTCAGCTTTTTAAGAGATGAAGATATTGTCTAGAAAGATTTGATTGTCTCGTCGTTGAGGCGTTTGATGATTTCAACTGCCAGTTTTACGCTGTTGTTGTAGTCAGCCATGCATGCGAATCCATGGTGAGAATGGATGTAACGAACTGGAACACCGATGATGATGACCGGAACACCACCGTTGGACAGATGGATTGGACCACCGTTTGTGCCGCCGCCGGAACGAACCGATTCCTGAACTGGGATACCAAGTTCACGACCAAGTTCCAGAGCAAAACGCTGGAAACGAGGATTGGTTACCATGGATTTGTCGAAGTGACGGAGCATTGGACCTTTTTTCATTGCGGTCTGGATGAAGTAATCCGGATTGAAGGTGTCATCAGCAGGACAGCCTTCGAAGCAGATTGCGATGTCAGGTTTTACAACGTCGCGGGTAACAAATGCGCCGCGTTCGCCGATTTCTTCCTGAGAGGACAGAACGCCGACAACATCAACACCCAGATCTTCGTTTTTCAGATCTTTCATGGTGTCCAGAACAGCTGCGCAACCAAGACGGTTGTCGAATGCTTTACCCAGCATGACATCGTTGCTTTCATCGTACTCGAAGGTTACGTCTGGAACAACTGGTGCACCGATGTGGATGTTGTATACTTTCTCGGTTTCTTCTTTGGAAGTGGAACCGATATCGATTACCATATCAGCGATGGTTGGGCAGGCGTTTTTCTGTGCAGCGGAGAGGAAGTGAACTGGTGTGCTGGCAACAATACCGGAAACCCATCTGCCGTCATAGGTCTGTACTTTTACTTTGTGAGCTGGAACGGTGTAGTTGGACCAGCCGCCCAAAGGAAGGAACTGCAGGGTTCCATTTGGTTTGATTGCCTGAACGATAAAGCTAACTTCGTCGCTGTGTGCATCAACCATGACAACTGGTTTTTTACCAGCATTTTTTTCTGGTGTGATGTAAACGTTGAGGTTGCAGTCGTGTCTTACCGAACCAAGAGCTTCGTCCTGTGCAAATTTTTCTGCAATTTCAACAACCTGGTCTTCAAAGCCGCAAGCACCGTATGCGTTGGAAAGTTGTTCAATCAATTTTAAAGAATTCATTTTACATGACCTCCCTTTTTGGAACTGTATTAACGGAAAGTATCGTTAAAACAGAAAATAAGCTTTAAAAAGTAATGTAAATACTTTTAATTTATCGAAAACAGTATATCACAACCCTTTGGATAGTGCAAGAACAGGAAAAAATAAAGGAAAAAATGATACTGAACAAATCGAATATTTTCAGCGAATGAATTTGTAAATTATCACAGCTTTCTTTGCACAAAAAAGAGGAAGAGATTCTTTTTTCGTGCAAATCCTATAAAAATGATCCGATATATTTTATATGGAGAGATTAAATTTTTGAATGGAGATAAGGAAAAGATCGACAGTGAAGAGTGAAGGAAAAAACAGGTTTGTTTTAATCTATTATCTAAAAAGTACTTTAAAGTAAGTACGCGTATTCGTAATAAAGAAAGAGCAATTTAATATAAAAAATTACTAAATATTTTTCTTAATAAATAAAAAATATTGACAATATGTATAAGGTATAATAAGATAATCGCAAATACCATAATTTTTTTGAAGAAATGGAAGTGACGCAAAAATGAAGCAGAAACTGGGAACCATGCAGATGATCTACGTTTCCTGTATGTTGTTTTCCATCTTTTTTGGAGCGGGAAATATGATCTTCCCACCAAATCTGGGTCAGCAGGCAGGAACACAGGCAGCGGTTGCGCTGTTGGGCTTTATTATCACCGATGCAGGTCTTGCCGTTTTGGGAATTTTGGCAGTAGTCATTGCCGGAAACAGCATGAACGACCTGATTGGAAAAGCCGGAAAAAAGATCGGAATCTTTTTGACCGCAGCGATTTATCTTTTGCTGGGGCCTCTGTTTGCGCTCCCAAGAACCGGTTCTGTTTCGTTTGAGATCGGTGTAACTCCGTTTCTGCCGGAAGGAACCAGTACCTTTTTACCGATGTTCCTTTATACAGGAATCTTTTTCGCACTCACCTATTTGTTTTCGCTCAAACCTACTAAGATTATTGATATTGTAGGTAAGGTTATGACACCTCTCCTGCTGCTTTCCATCCTGATTATCTTTGTTGCAGCCGTTATAAATCCGCTGGGAGAGATCCAGCAGACTTCGGTCAATTATGCAAACGGACCATTTGTAGAAGGATTGCTTCAGGGATATCTGGCGCTGGATGGATTTGCTGCCCCGGTATTTGCCATTATTATCATCGACAGTTTCCGTCAGCGCGGGATTTCCAATCGAAAGGAAATCATCCGCAACACCGCTATTGTTGGTGTGATTGCGATTGTTCTGCTCTGTCTGGTTTACAGTGCTCTGTGCTTTATCGGCGCGCAGACTTCCGGTATGGAACCATTTGCAAACGGCGGTGTTCTGTTAAACTTTGCAGTTTACCAGCTGTTTGGAAAATGGGGTAACCTGATTCTCGGTTCTGCGGTGGTTCTGGCATGTATGACCACTTCGATTGGTCTGACCACCTCTTTTGGAGAATATTTTTCCAAGATGTTCCCACGTTTTTCTTATAAGAGCATCGTAACCGCTGTAACTCTGTTTACCTGGCTGATCTCCAACGTGGGCCTTCAGATGCTTCTGGATACAGTTCTGCCAATTCTGGTAATCCTCTATCCACTGTTGATCGTGCTGGTAATCCTTTCCTTCTTTGATCGATTCTGGAAAGGAAAAACAGAAGTTTATGTATGCAGCATGGTATTTACGCTGGCATTTTCCATCTTTGATGGATTCAAAACACTTGGATGGTCGTTGGGCGGACTGACGGAACAGGTCATGAAACTTCCGCTGGCTTCCCTTGGAATCGGATGGATTATCCCGGCAGCCATTGGTCTTGTCGTTGGATTAAGCCCTCTGGGAAAAGCCATCGGCAAAAAAGTGAGAAATTCATAAAAAGAAAAATCCGGTCATTTGACCGGATTTTTTTGTGGAACATTAGTCGACAAGACAGATGAAAACATCTGCACTGCCGCCGCAGATCATTCCGTCTTCTTTGGCACTCTGGTTGTCCATCAGGAAGGTCTGGAAAACCGGGGTATGGTCTCGATTCAGGCACAGGTTTTGCGCTGTCTGGATAACGTCGTATTCGATTTTTCCGCCGCCGATGGTGCCGCAGATGATACCATTTTGATCCACCGCCATCTTGGAGCCGGCACCGCGCGGGATAGAACCGGATTTACGAACAATCATGCAGAAGGCAACCGGACCGTCTGCTTTGTCGATTGCATCAAAGACAGGGTCTTCCAAAGAGGAATCTGGGAGGCGGGTGTTTTTGACTTCGATAATCTGCGCCAGGATGCTCACCGAAATTTCTTCCGGAGTCTGCGCATGGATAGGGAGCCCGATCGGACTGAACACACGGTCAATCTGCTGCTGAGTAAATCCGTCTTCCAACAGAGACTGATGAACCAATGCTACCTTGCGGCGGCTGCCGATCATGCCGAGATAGGCACAGGGCTGCTGTGCAAGTAGATAGGACAGGCAGGTGTAATCGTGCTGGTGACCGCGGGTGACAATGACATAATAGGTGCTGTTGTCGCAGGAAAGCTGCGGCAAAGCCTTCTCAAAGGGCAGGCAGAGGGTGGCAGCTTTGGGAAAGCGGGATGGGTTGCAAAATTCTTCGCGTTCATCCACAACCGTAACCGAAAATCCCAGCATAACAGCCAGCTGATAAACAAAGTAGGAGACATGACCTCCGCCCAGCAAAATAAGTTGTGGTTTTGGGGCAAGATGCTCTACAAAGATACTGTGACCCTGAAAGGAAATAGTGGCAGAAAGCTGCTGATCTGGGGTCAGCTGCTGGAAAAAATCATCCCAGAAAGCGGAAAGGGAAGGTGACTGTGAAATTGGATGAACCGATGCAAAAAAGGCCTTTTCCCCAATCTTTTGCTGGTCAGGAGAGTTGGTGATCAGGGCGAACAGACCGCCGCGGCACTGGCGGGAAACTTCCATCATGGAACGAAAAAATGATTGACTCATAACAACAGTCCTTTCTTATCGGTTTTGCAGTCCAAGGTGCAGAATTGCTTCCAGCACGCCGCCTCCGACCGCTCTTGCCTTGTCAGATACGGTAAAGCAATGTTCATAGCAGCCACGCGGGTCGATGTCGCCGGATTTCATTCCTGCTTTAACCGGAACGTTATCCTGAAGCAGTCCACGGACAATCCCATCAATCTGAGCAGTTACCGGCTGGTCATCGACCAGTGCAACAGTTTGTCCTGCTTTGACAGCATCTCCGATTGCAAGAATTGGATGGAAGATTCCATCACAGGGAGCACGCAGCAGACGCTCGACAGTATACCCGCCGATCTCTCCGGGGATACCAGTATTTTTGGCAGCACATCCCTGATAAATACAGCGACCCAGGTCATGTCCGCGCTGCGTCTCAATGACACAGTGGCAATCCTGCGGGACTAAGAATCCAGGACCGATTCCAATGACCACAGGAGCCTGTGTGGGGTCGGTAGAGAGGTTTTTCTTTGCCAGGATGGAATATCGACTACTGCATCAAAATGAATGGATTTGAGGACCTCACAGCGGGGATCTATCAATACAGGAATTTCGTCTCGCTGCAAAACAGCAGGAATTTGTGCAAAGTCCAAAACCAGTTTGGCAGTAATGTTTTCGACAACAGCGCTTCCCTCATAAACAGCGCGGGAAAAAGCAACCGAGCGTCGCACTGTGGTGGGAATGGCAATTTCGGTCATAACGACCTGCATGCCGGAATTTTTTAAACGAACAGCGATACCGGTGGCAATATCACCGGCACCTTTAATCAATATGAGCATGGAAAAGGTTCCTTTCAGAGTTTGGTGGGATCGATGATCTTATCCTGATGCAGTGAGGTAAACGCAACAGGGAAGGACGCATGGGATAAGCGCAGGAAAGAAAGAATTTGCTGTGCCATAGAGATTCTTTCCAAAGTATCGCATTTATTCAGCACAAGCGAAAAGGCTTTGGAATGATCCACACATTTTTGGTATCCCAGAGGGCTTACAATTACCTCTGCCATCATTTGAGGTGTCAAAATGTCCTGAGGAGAGCAGCCTAAAATAGCACAGACCTGTTCAGGACGATGACAGCGCTGTAAAATGGGAACACCGGCAGCGTCCATACCGGCTACGCCGATGATATGCTTGGTATGAGCGAGAATAACCGGTTCATGTTCAGCAGGAGCTTTAAAGGGAAGATGTCTTGCTCCGTCCGCTTCGATGAGTACAATGTCAGCAAGTGTTTCTGCCTGAGCGAAAAATTGATCGGAGGGTGCCGAAAATTTCTGAGGATTTTGGGATTTTTTGGCACAGGTAACGACACGGTAGCGGGCAAGCAGTTTTCGAATCTGCGCAAAATCGAGAGCTTGATCTTCTTCTTCCAGTACGACCCAAGGCGGAACTGGATGCAGAGCAGCAATATGGGTAGTGGTTGTACAGAGAACCGTTTTACCTTCCTTGCAAAATTCATCGGCAAGATGTGCGATGACAGAGGTTTTTCCGCCGCCGCCGATTACCGAGATGATCCCGCGTTCGGGAAGAGATAACAGTTGTTTTAACGGTGTCATTTTGTTTCCCACTACCTTTCTTTCATCAATTCTTTTTTCATTGTATCATAATCGATGGATTTTTTCTATCGGAGAATGGTATCCTGATATGCTCTTTGCGGCAAAAGAGGATGAAAAGAAACAGATTTTGTGATATAATGGAAGAAATTTGAGGGGGTGGGAAGGATGGAATCCAAACAGCCACTGGAGTATAAATTGCAGGTAAGGATCTGCCGTGGAGAGAAATTTTTTGGCCCCGGAGTGGCACAGCTGATGCAGCTGATTGACCAGCATCACTCCCTGCACAAAGCAACCGAGGAGATGCACATTGCGTACAGCAAAGCATGGCGAATTCTCAAGGAAGCACAGAAAAATATCGGCTTTGAGATCATCCACAAAACGGTGGGAGGTTCAGGCGGTGGCGGCTCGGTCCTGACCGAAGAGGGGAGAGAATATCTCCGGCGCTATCTTGCCTTTGAGCAGGAACTTCGAAAAGAGGCCGACCGATTGTTTCAAAAATATTTTCTGGATTTTGAACATCCGGATGAAAAATAATCTGCACTGTAACAGAGAACAGGAGGAAGCTTTATGACCATTTTTGAAAAGACAGGCCCTGTCAACACCGAAGAGACCTTGAACATTGCCCTGAAAACGGCAACGGAGAGAAATCTTGACATTGTAGTTGCTTCCAGCGAAGGCGACACAGCACTGAGTCTGATGCAGAAAGCAAAGGAAGCAGGATTTGCCGGAAAGATCGTCTGTGTCAGCTGTGCCTATGGCTCCAAAACACCGGGAGAAAACCGCTTTTCTCAGGAGCGCCGCACCACACTTGAGCAAAATGGTATTCGTGTCGTAACAGCAGCCCATGCGCTCAGTGGCGGTGAACGAGGACTGACCAAGATGTTTGGCAGCGTACATCCGGTGGAACTGATTGCCTATACCCTGCGCATGTTCGGACAGGGAACAAAAGTGTGTGTTGAGGTTGCTCTGATGGCTCTGGACTGCGGCAGCATCTCCTATGGAAAACCAATTGTGGCAATCGGCGGAAGCGGCAGAGGGGCGGATACAGCCTGTGTTCTCACTCCCGGTTATACCGCAAACCTGATGGAAACCAAAATCCATGAGATTCTGTGCAAACCATCCCTGATGACAGAAGAACCGAGATAGACAATTAAAAATGAGAACGGCGGTGCCAGGAACGGAAAACAGCGCCGCCGTTTTTGTGTGCAAAATGTTCTGGAATTTTGTAGAGTTTTATATTATAATTTAAAAATATGACATCTATCTTCAGAGAGGAACTCTTATCATGAATGCACTTGAAAAAAGAAACAATGTTGTGGGAACGGTCTGCATTATCCTCGCAACCCTGTGTTGGGGACTTTCCGGATGTTCCGGGCAGTATCTGCTGCACGATCTTTCCCTCCCGACCCCCGTTGTGCTCTGTATCCGGCAGGTCAGCGCAGGACTGATCCTGATTGTACTGGACAAACTGTTTCGCCAGAAAGGAAAGGATACACAGCCGCGACCATCTATCTGGAAATCCAAACAGGACTGCAAAACCCTTCTTTTCTTTTCTCTGTTTGGAATCTGCCTGACACAGTTTAGCTTTTTTATGGCGATCTATTATGCCGATTCCGGAACAGCTACCGTTTTGCAGTATCTTTCCACCATTATTATCCTGATTGTAACCTGTATTCAGCAAAGGATCTTCCCAAAGAGAGAAGAACTTCTGGCAATCCTTGCGGCGGTTGCAGGTACCTTTGTGATCAGTACGGGCGGACGATTCAATCAGCTTGCAATCTCCGGACATGCATTGTTTTTCGGGATTGTCTGTGCACTGGCTTATTCCACCTATACCCTCGTTCCAGGGCAGATCGTGCGGACATACGGGTCAAAATATATCGTGGGCAGGGGAATGCTGATCAGCGGAATCTTTCTTTCGATTTTTGTACGTCCATGGACCTATCATCTGGAATTATCCGGACAGGTTCTGCTGGGATTCTGCGGATTGATTCTGATTGGAACAGCAGCCGGTTCCACCCTTTACCATTTTGGAGCATCCCTGCTGCCGCCGGTAAAAGCGGGAATTATCGCAAACTTTGACCCGGTTTCATCGGTTATTTTGACCGCAGTTTTGCTTGGTACAAAGTTTACAGCGGCAGATTTGGTCGGTTTTGTTCTGATTATCAGTGCTGTGTTCCTGTTAAATCTTTACTGGATCAAAAAGCCATCGCCAAAGCAGGAATAATGAAACAGAAAAAAGCTGTCGTATCAGTACGACAGCTTTTTTTACGCAATTTTTGAATCGAAGAAATGAGACAATAAAATCAGTATTCCTGTTATCAAAAGATGCAACGCAATATTGGGAAGGGTAAAGTTATAGGTGTTGGAAACTTCCCCATATTCCAGAAAATACCGGCAGAGAAAACCAATCAGGGTCATCGACAGAGTAAGCAAAATCGATTTCGTTATTTTCTTAGAGAAAATAATCTCCATAATTTTACCAAGATAAACGCAGGAGATACAGACGGTAAACAGGTTAAGCAGTGTAATCTGGAGAGGAAAGTCTTTGGTCAGGTTGATAACGGGAAAGGCGCAGCAACCAATGAAAATAAACCATGCGCACACAAAGAGGAAAAAGCCTTTCTTATGAGATAAAACAAATGAGCTCATTTTCATTCCTCCTTTGTAATAAAAACGGGATTATTATTTCTGCCCGTTTTTGTAGCGGATCAAATTAACTACAAAGGCTACGCACCAAAGCAGGGCACAGAGTGTATTTAAAAACTGCAGGAGCGGGTTAGAGTACGGAATCGTAAAATGCAGAACAGCATTGATGATCCAGACAACAGCAGCAGTACCGCATAAAATAACAGAAATGAGGCTTACATATTTTTTCATTCTGACTCCTCCTTTAGGCAGGAGAACTACTGATTTTTATCCTCATGATACTGAATCAGGTTTGTCACAAACAGGTAGCCGCAGAGAACGGCAAACCCAACACTAACCCATGTCACAAGACCGATTGAACGGGAAAAAATGTCAAACAGAGCATTGATTCCCCAGATCAGGGCGGTAATTCCCCACAACAGGATGGACAAGAATGGAGTTGATGTTTTTTTCATAAAATACACCTCAAAGAATAGATTGTGTTTTAGCGTAAGACAAAATTAAAACAAAATGATGGTTACCCCATCGTTCTGCCGACCGTAATCGATGTCCGTTTTCAGCTGTGGACAAATCTCGATGGCTTTTCGTCCGTCTTCGGTAAAGGGGGTAAAATCTTCCCCTTTGACAAAATGGCGGATCATGCCGGAACGCTTGCGCTCAGCACACAGCTTTAAGCAGGCAGCCTTAATGGCACCGCCTTTGCCAGAGGAACCATAGCCGTGGATTACCTTTAAGGCGCGGCAGCGGGAGCATTTGGCAAGGCGAATTTCCTGACTTAAGCGGACAGAAGCCTCGGAAGCAAGCGGAAAGTTTCGTTCGAGATTGACGGTTTTGCAGATCAAGAAAAGACACTCCTTTGGGGACGGTTTGAGATTAAACAAAGCAGAAAAAGATGGCAGAAGCCCAAAATGGAATATAACATCCAAGCACAATGTCGCGGTCATTGAGCGCGATCAAAATTTTCATCAAAAGGAAATGTAGCACCAGCATCACGCCGTAGACCAGACAGCAAAAGGCAGCAGTGTTTCCAAGCAAGATGGAGAATACCAGAAGCAGGAAAATCATCGGTAACAGAAAAACAGCGTACAAGGCAACGCGAAGCGGGAGATTATCCTTCGGTTTCAGTGGTTCCTCCAGCCTTAAGAACAGGTAGATCAGCAGCACAGAGGCTGCACAGATCAGTAAAGCAGTGGCGTTAGAGGCATAGCCCGAGACCGTCCAAGGATAAAAAAGCCACAGGTAAAATAACATCAGCAATATCAAACCGATTTCCAGTCCAGAGCAGAACAATGTCCGCTTCCAGGAGGTTTTGAGCGGCTTAAAACGGTGAAGGACCGAAATATCAAACAGCTTGGAAAACAGAATAATACAGCCCAGCAGACACAGCAGGGTGAAGGCAAGGGTCAAAAACAGTGGAGAATCGGCGTTCTTACAGAAAATCCAGAGAATCGGGCAGGCAATCAATGCGCATACCCAGCTAAGCACCAGAATCCCAAACAGTTTTCCCTTTTTCTCCGGCATGAATGGGGATGGGATGCCATAGGAAATGGACGGCGCGTATTTTGGCGCAATCAGTACGCCGCAGCCAAGGCAGACAAACAGGAAGATTCCCGCTGCAAACAATAGAATATTGCGCAGACGAGGAAGAAAGCTGTGCTGCAAAATGGTCTGGCCGGTTGTTTGATTGATAAAGCTTGTCAGCTCATAGATGGTCTGATAATGGGTTGGTACCAGCGGATGAAAGCTTGCATCGGTGATGGAAAGAGAGACATCATTTCGGCTGGCATGATATACCCCACCGACATGGATGATGGTGTCGGTGGAAAACTTGTTGTACAAGAGGGTCATCTGGTAAGGGGATGCAATGTTGTCCCCGTTGGAGGTGTACAAAAGCATGGGTTGACGCACCATATCAGGGGAAAGGGAATTGATCCAGTCACTCTGATTTTGATAGTTGCCGTCAACGATGATGGCATCGTCAACGTGCTGGGTGTTGAGGGTTGGAGCGATTAGAGCAGCAGCCTTTGCGGTTTTGCTGCCATAGACGATCTCATCTAGCAGCGTGTCCGCACCTTCATGAAATCCAATCCAGACCTGCTGGTCTTCTGCTATGCCGCTCTGCGCGGTCAGTTCCTGTACTGCAGTTTCAAAAAAGGAGACTTGCGTTTCGGGCAGAAAGTAAGGGAATCCGGGATTTTTAGCGACCAGCACCGGATAACCGGAGTCCAGCAGCTCACGCAGGATGGCTTTGTGCGCAAACCCATCTTTCGGACAGCAGAGCAGAAAGGCAGTGTCACCTTCTCCCGGATAGAACGAAGCTTCGAGTTCGGATGGTCCGCTTTCTGAAGAAGCAGAATAGGAAATCTTCTGCGGTTTTGCAGCAAAAACAGGGTCAAGCAAAAGCAGACCTATCAGTGAAAAAACGAGCAGAATCAGCGCAGCAATCAGAACATGTTGGGGAGTAAGGTATTTTTTCAAAAGGGAACGGTTCATCAAAAAACCACCTTTCTACTGATTGATTATGTTTTATTATACATCGGAAAAACAGGTGGTGCAAGGCTGGGATTTTTGTGATATGATTCTTTTGAGAAAAAAGGTAAAGGGAGGAGTTTCACAAATGCAGATCAGCTTCCAACCGATTAAACCGGAGGATGTGGAAAAAATCTTTCAGTTTCAAAAAGAATTGATTGAGTGCTATGAGGACTTAAGCAGTATCAACTGTGAAAAGGTGTTTGCGTGGTGTAAAAAGAAGATTCAGGTCACCATGCAGGATTACCGGAGAATCATGGTGGAGAAAGAACTGGCAGGTTATTTTGCACTTCACAAGGAAGCTTCCGGGGAGTGGGAACTGGATGACCTGTACCTCTTCCCGCAGTTTCAAAATCAGGGAATCGGCACACAGGTGGTGCGTGATATCATCGAGCAGACAGCTCCTCAACCGCTGATGCTCTATGTGTTTACCCAAAATATCGGTGCAGTCCGGCTGTATGAACGGCTGGGATTTGTGTTTTCCCAGAAAGTTGGAACGACCAGAATGATTCTTCGATACCACAGAACATAAAAAAGCCAGCACAGAGAAACTGTGCTGGCTTTTAGCGCATAAAGAGAAATTACAGGATGCAGTACTGCTCCATGTATTTTTCCATGTTTGCCAGAACCGAAGCATATTCTGGTTTTTCTTTGAGGTATTCATAGATATCTGCTACGGTAATGATTGCATGAACGTTGATACCAAACTGTTCTTTTACTTCCATAACAGCGGTCTTGCCTGGGTTCTGACCAACTTCGCAGCGGTTTACCGAGATGAACATATCTGGAATAGTTACTTTTGCAGCGTTCTGCAGAATCGGAACGGTTTCACGAACTGCGGTTCCAGCGGTGATAACGTCCTCGATGATGATGATGCGGTCACCGTCTTTTGGTTGATAGCCAACCAGGTTGCCGCCTTCACCGTGGTCTTTTGCTTCTTTACGGTTAAAGAAGTATGGTTTGTCCACGTTGTATTCTCTTGCAAGAGCGCCTGCTGCAGAAGTTGCAAGTGGAATACCCTTGTATGCAGGACCAAACATTGCGTCAAAGTTTTCGCCGCAGTGTTCCATGATGCACTGAGCGTAGAATTTACCCAGAGTGGAAATCTGAGCGCCGGTTTTGTAGTTTCCGGTGTTTACAAAGTATGGGGAGAGTCTGCCGCTTTTTGTTTTAAACTCGCCAAAACGCAGAACGTCTGCGCTCATCATAAATTCGATGAATTCTTTTTTCGATGCAGAAATCATGATGCAACATCCTTTACATAAATCGTTTTGAGCCGGTAGTTAAAACCGGTTTCTTCTTCTCTAGTTTACCACAGCTTAGGGTAGTCCTCAACTGTTTCTCATAAAAAAACAGGAAAGTTTTTGCGAAAAGATTTTGATTTTTTAAATAAGAAAGAATGAGAAAAACAAAGAATTTTGGATGGATTTTGATGGAATTTTCTAAAAAATTATGAAATATCAACAAAAACCATTCAAAATATTCTGAATTCTTCTCCTTGACTTAACGTGCTAAAGCGATTATAATAGGGTTCAATATCAGAAAAAAAGACGTTGAAGAGAAGAGTAGGTAAATGAAACCTTTCCAGAGAATCCCGGTAGCTGAGAAGGGATGAGGTAATTTGTTTACTGAAGATGGTCTCGGAGTTGCGCGCTGAGTTGGGATTTCCCATTTAGGTTGCGACGGTTTCGCCCGTTACCGCGATAAGGCATAATCAGATTTTATTCTGCCGTGCCTGATGAGGCTTATTCCGTAAGGAATGGGCAAACTGAGGTGGTACCACGAAGCTGTTATAAGCTCTCGTCCTCGGAAGATTTTCCGGGGATGAGAGCTTTTTTGTTTGTATTAAAAACCTCAACTCGGAGCAAAGCATGAGGTGACAGGAATGATAAGAATTAAAAATCTATCCAAGACATTTGATAAAAGCTGCAACGTAGATGCACTCAAAAATGTGAATCTCTCGATTGAAGCCGGAGATGTCTGTGGAGTGATCGGAATGAGCGGTGCGGGTAAAAGCACATTGCTTCGATGTATTGCCATGCTGGAAACACCCAGCAGCGGCAGCATTGAGATCGACGGCAGGGATATCTTTTCTCTGAAAGGCAAAGAACTTCTTGACCTGAAAAAGAGTCTTGGTGTTGTCTTTCAGGGGTACAATCTTTTGATGCAGCGCAGCATCCGCCAAAACATTGCGTTTCCGCTGGAGCTTATCAAAATGCCAAAAGACCAGATTGCAAAACGGGTGGATGAGCTGCTTTGTCTGGTGGGACTTTCGGACAAAGCAGAGGAGTATCCCTCTCAGCTTTCAGGTGGACAGCGCCAGCGAGTTGCAATTGCAAGGGCGCTGGCAAGTAATCCAAAGGTTTTGCTGTGTGATGAACCGACCAGTGCGCTCGATCCGCTGACCACCCGCTCGATTTTAAAGCTGCTGCGGGAGATTAACCATACGCTGGGTGTAACCATTGTGATTATCACTCATGAAATCGGTGTGGTCAGAAGTATCTGCAACAAGGTTGCGGTAATCGATGCCGGTGAGATTGCGGAAAGCGGACTAACAAAAGAGGTGTTTGCAGCGCCTCAATCACAGGCTGCAAAACAGCTTTTGGACAATGATTTTTAAAGGGAGGCAGAAAGGTCATGACAGAAAATATTGCGATGCTTTTACAGGGAATGTGGGAAACGTTATATATGACCATTGCCTCAGTTGTGTTTTCTTATTTGCTGGGACTGCCGTTGGGTGTGCTGTTTGTTTCGACTTCTGCACATGGAATTGCTCCCCGCAAAAAACTGCACACTGTTTTGGGCTGGATCATTGATATCGGGCGCTCCATCCCATTTATCATCCTGATTGTGGAGTTGATTCCGGTGACCAGAGCGATTGTGGGAAAAGTCATCGGACCTACTGCAGCGATTGTTCCGCTGGTCATCGCGGCAACACCGTTTGTAGCACGAATGGTGGAAACTTCACTGGAAGAGGTCGACCACGGAGTGGTGGAAGCAGCTAAAACAATGGGCGCAACCGGCTGGGAGATCATCACCAAAGTATTGCTGCCGGAATCGGTTCCTTCCCTGCTTCGGGGAATGTCGATTACAACCATTACGCTAATCGGTTACTCGGCAATGGCAGGCGCGGTGGGAGCCGGTGGTTTAGGTGACATTGCAATCCGCTATGGCATGCACCGCTATGATGTGGCGATGATGAATGTCACTTTGGTTTTAATCATTGTGATTGTTGCAGTCATTCAGTTTACATTTAATAAAACTGCACGCAGGATTGACAAACGCCTCCGTTAATGACGAAAAGATTTTAACAGAAACAAAAGATAGACAAGAAAATAAAAAAAGAGTATGATGAAAAGAGGTTTTTATAATGAAATTAAGAAAATTTGTGGTATCTTTCCTGGCTTGTTCGATTGCACTCTCTCTGGCAGTTGGTCTGACTGGCTGCGGTGCTCAAAAACAGGGTCCTGTTAAGGAGGGCTCTATTGTAGTGGGAGCATCACCTTCTCCACATGCACAGATTCTGGAGGCAGTGAGCGAACAGCTTGCACAGAAAGGTTATCAGCTGGAAATCAAGGAATTTACCGATTATATCATGCCAAATACCGCTTTAGAGGATGGGGAGCTGGACGCAAACTTTTTCCAGCATCAGCCGTATCTCACCGACTTTAACGAGAAAAACGGAACCAAACTGGTTTCTGCGGCAGCAATCCACTTTGAGCCGCTGGGCATCTATGGCGGAAAAACCGCAGACCTTGCAGATTTACCGGAAGGCGCACAGATTGCGGTTCCAAACGACACTACCAACGAAGCAAGAGCACTCTGGCTGCTTCAGGCACAGGGCATCATCGAGGTAGATGAGCAGGCAGGTCTGGAAGCGACCAAGCAGGACATCACCTCTAATCCGAAAAATGTTGAGATTGTTGAGATGGAAGCAGCCCAGCTGCCAAGAGCACTTGCCGATGTTGATTTTGCAGTTATCAACGGAAACTATGCGGTAGCAGCAGAGATTGCAGATCAGGTTCTTGTAACAGAGGATAAAGATTCGGAAGCTGCAAAACAGTATGCCAATATCGTGGCAGTTCGGGAAGGCGACGAAAACAGAGAGGATATCAAGGCTCTGGTCGAAGCGCTCCAGTCCGATGAGGTTAAGGCATATATCGAGGAAACCTTCGGTTCTACTGTAATCCCAGTTTTTTAAGGAAAGGTGCCGATAGAAAGGAAGCATCTGTTTATGCAAAACATTCAGATTGACCGCAAGCTCAAAGAAAAATGGAATCAGGCAGTTCTGGGATGTATCCAGTGCAGTGTAGAGGTGACGGACAGTCCAAAGGAGCTGCTTGACGAAATAGAAGAAGTATCCCAGCAGCTTATCTCCTCCATGCAGATTGAAGATATCAAATCGCGGGAACACATTGCACAGACCAGAGCATGCTGTAAAGCACTGGGCAAGGACGTGAAACGTTACCGCAATTCTGCCGAAGCGATGAATCGTCGAATCCTGCAGGGAAAAGGACTGTATCACGTCAATAATGTGGTGGAAGTCAACAACCTGATTTCGGTCAAGACCGGATATTCGCTGGGAACCTATGACCTTGACTGTTTGCAGGGAGAAATCTGCTGGACAGTGACCGGTGAAGGGATTCACTATCAGGGAATCGGCAAGGAAGCAGTCAACATCGAATTCCTGCCAGTTTTGCAGGATGAGCTTGGATATTTTGGAAATCCTAACAGTGACAACACCCGCGCCATGATTACCGAACGCACCAAAAAGATTTTGCTGTGTGTTTATGGATTTGGCGGCAGGGCAGATCTGGATGAGGTGCTCTGTGACGCAAAAAGAGCACTGGAATGTTATTGCAGTGCAAAAGATATTGAAATAAGTGTGATCGAATAAAAAAACGCGGTGCCAAAAATTTTGGCACCGCGTTTTTAAATGACGTTATGATGTTTTATCCGGCATACCTTACACCGGAAAGCAGATATAAAATGAGTCCCAATACACCAGCACCCAACATGACATAGATGGGGTTGAGTTTCCATTTTCTCAAGGCAAACAGTGCACAGACAAACAAAAGGGCACCGATCCAGTCGATGGAGGAAAGGCTCAGCGAAATGTTGCCGCTGTCCCACAGACACAAAATCAGGATGGAAAGTCCTGCGGAAGCAATCATTGCAACGACCGCCGGGCGAAGTCCGCCCAGAACACCCTGAACCACCGAAAGATTGCGATAGCGAAAATATACCCAGGCGAGGGTCAGAACGATGACACAAGAAGGAAAGACACATCCCAGTGTTGCGACAATTGCACCAGAAAGTCCGGCAATCTGGATGCCAACGAAGGTGGCAGAGTTAATCGCAATCGGACCAGGAGTCATCTGGGAGATGGTGATGATGTCTACAAACTCCTGCATGGTAAGCCAGTTATTTAGCTCTACTACCTGATGCTGGATGAGCGGCATGGCAGCATAACCGCCGCCGACACTGAACAGACCGATCTGGAAAAAGCTCCAGAATAATTTGAGATAAATCATATTAGGCACCTGCCTTTCCGTTGCGCTCATCGTGCAGGGTCGCAAGCAGTCCGATTACCGCACAAACTAAAATAATCAGAATGACATTGACGTCAAATACAACGGATGCCAGAAAGGAAGCAAACATAATAAAAATAGGAAGAATCTTTTTCTTCTTTAAAATATCCCATCCCATGCTGATGACCACATCCGCGATGACAGCAGCAACACCTGCCTGCATGCCGCGCAGAACCAAAGCTACAATCAGGCTGTTCTGAAAGGCAGTATAGGCAAGGGAGATGACAGACAGAATAATCAGCGGAGGCAGAACAGTTCCGGCAACGGTGACCATTGCGCCTACAAAGCCGGCAAGTCGATACCCGATCAGGATGGAAGCGTTGACAGCAATGGCACCAGGGGCAGACTGAGCAATCGCAGTGAGGTCAAGCATTTCCTCCTCTTCAATCCAGTGAAACTGCTCCACAAACTTTTTTCGCATCAATGGGATGATGACATACCCTCCACCAAAGGTAAAGGCACTGAGATAGAAGGTGGAGGTAAACAGTTTTCGGTAAAAAGCGAGATCTTTTTTCAATTAATCCTCATCTCCTTATACAATTCTATCTGCCATTATAGAAGAATTTGCAGGGAATGTCGAGAGGATTTTGGCAGGATTTTAATAAAGTGCAGTAAGAAAACAGGAGAATTTGTCAAAAAAATTGACGGGACAAAGTAAAAATAGTATGATAAAAAGGTTCAATCTGTAAATGGAAAGGAGAAAAAAAGAGATGGCTTTTACCAGCTCTATTTTTTTGTTTGTATTTTTTCCGATTTGTCTGCTCGGATTTTTTCTGGCACATGCAGTGGAAAAGGTCGGTTCTGTTTTTAAGAAACTTCGTCTGTCCGATCTGTTTTTGGTCGGAATTGGGCTGATTTTTTATGGCTGGGCGTCGCTTGATGGCATTTTCTGGATGGTCGGCATGATTTTTCTGGTTTTCCTGCTGGGAAAACTCATCGAAAAGGTTCCCCAGAAAACACCTGCCAGACTGCTTGCAGTGCTGTGCAGCGTCCTTGTGGTGACACTAGCCCTGATTTACTTTAAATATACCGGATTTTTGGTTACAACCATCAATCAGATTTTTTCCTTCTCTCTATCGGTTAAAAGCATTGCGGCACCTTTGGGAGTCTCCTTTATTACCTTTTCGGCGATCTCCTATTTTGTGGACATCTACCGCCAGGATGCCAAGGCAGGAAACTTACTGGATGCAGCACTGTATCTGAGTTTTTTTCCAAAGGTGATTTCCGGACCGATTGCTCTGTGGAAGGATTTTTCGGTGCAGATCTGCTGGGCAGACAGAAAGCTTGACACCGAGAATTTTTTGTGGGGATTAAACCGGATGATTCTGGGTTTTGCCAAAAAGGTCATCCTTGCCGATGTGTTTGGGTTGCTTATTTCCCAGATCAGCGGCAATATGTCCGGCGGCATCGATATCATCACAGCATGGGGAATGGCGTTTTTATACATGCTGCAAATCTATTATGATTTTTCCGGATACTCGGATATTGCGCTGGGACTTTCGGCGCTGTTTGGCATCCGCTTAAAGGAAAACTTCTGCTTTCCTTATCTCTCACAGTCTATCGGAGAATTCTGGCGCCGGTGGCACATTTCGCTGGGAACCTGGTTTCGCGAATACATCTATATCCCGCTGGGAGGAAACCGAAAAGGAAAAAACAGAACGTTTGTCAATCTGTTCATCGTTTTTCTGGTTACCGGCATCTGGCATGGAGCGGGCTGGAATTATATTCTTTGGGGTATAATCAACGGTGTGTTCTCTGTACTGGAACGAATGAGCAAGAATAAGACATGGTATCAAAAGACACCGGCAGTGATCAAATGGGCGGTGACCATGTCAATTGTTCTGCTCAGCTGGCAGGTATTCCGTTTAAGCAGCATGAGCGAAATCGGACAGTATTTCCAGATCTTATTTGGCGTTGTCCATTTTGATACTGTCAACTTTACCTGGCAGTATTATTTTGACCTGCGCATGGTTTTCCTGATGACAGTTGGTACGGTAGGAGCACTTTTGCCGGGACTTTCTCCGGTGCAGAATTGCTGGAACAGGATTTCAAAAAACAAGGCAGTATTTTGTATCTCGCAGATTCTGCTGCTGGGTCTTGGTGTGCTCGCGGTGATGTTCATGATTAACTCTACCTACAGCCCATTTATTTACTTCCAGTATTAAGGAGGATAAAGATATGAAAAAATTACAGATAGTATTTATCACACTCTTCTTTGTCCTGCTTCTTTTACCGATCGCCTTTTTTAACTGGGAAGAAAATGTGGTGTCCGAGATCGACAACCGACAGCTCACCAACAATCCGTTTGGAGAAAATCGTACGCCCGGGGCGGACCTTACCTCTCAGCTGGAAAGTTACGTTCAGGACAGAATCGGTTTTCGTGATGAAATGATTTTAAATTACACCATCTTGAATGATAAACTGTTTCACAAGATGATTCACCCGCTGTATGAATACGGCAAAGACGGTTATGTTTTTTCCAAGCAGAAGGCAAATATTAAGCTTACTGATTATCACATTGCGTTTGCGGATATGCTTGCGGAGATTCAGAACTACTGTGAGCAGCGGGATGTACCGTTTCTGTTTGTGTTTGACCCCGAAAAAGCAGCAGTTTATACCGATGAGCTTCATGAAGGAATCAATTACGACAACAGCTGGGTGAAGCAGTTTGAACAGGAACTTGAGAAACGCGGGGTACACTATATCGACAATACCCAGCTGATGAAGGATAAAAGGGAAGAGGGAGAACAGGTATTCAATAAAATGTACAATGCCGGTCATTGGAACGACTTGGGTGCATTTTATGGAATCAATAACGTTTTGGAAGAGCTGTCCAAAGATTTCCCGCAGATTACGCCGAATGAATTGAGCGATTTTGTAGTAGAGGAAAAGCTCAACGAAACGCTGCCATCCTCTCAGTTCCCAATCCATGAGTATGAGCCGATTTTCGGAAGAACCTGTCCGCTGGAAGTAAAGACAGAGGAGTACGAATCGGAAGTAAAGAGAAACTCCCAGCACCGGGGCTTTGGCTACTATGTAAATCCTGAAAACAAGGAAGCTGGAGTTCCAAAAACACTGGTCTTTCAGGGAAGCTACCTCAACGAAATGGGATTTAAGTTTTTGCAGACCGGATTGGGAGAATATATCCATGTCCACAATTATGAGAATGTTTTAAACTTTGCTTACTATTTTAATATTTTCCAGCCAGAATGTGTTGTAGTGGAAGCAGCAGAATATACCATCAACCCTACCTACTTTAATGAGGAAAACCTGAAGAACTTTTCACTCAATCTAAAGCTGGATGAATTAAGTGCCGAACAGCAAGAGGATTTATCTGTTATTTCTCCGGATATTGAGGAAGGACAGACACTTGCCACAGTTTCGGTCCAGCTGCCTCAGGAGGCAGAGTATGCTTATCTCTTGTGCGGGGATACTGTGTATGATCTCTTAAAAGACGGGGATAGATACGCCGCTTCGCTGGAAAAAGAGCAGTTTGATCGGGAGAATATCTCGGTTATCACTGTGGATTCTCAAGGACGAAAGATATGGTATCGCTAAAATAAAAAAGGAGCCATTTGGCTCCTTTTTTATTTGTGGTTTATTAGTTTAACGGAGGGGTTTGAGTTGGAAGACTGGAAAAAAGCTCACTGTAACTTTGAGAAAAACTGTCAGGCAGGCGGTAGTAGTCATCACCAATGCTGATAAGCCCAAGTTCCGGCAAAAGGTACATCGAGTAATAGGTGTTGTCTGGCAGGGTAACATGCAGCTGATAAGATTTTCCTTCCGACTGTGCGGATGCGATCTGTTCATAATCGGAGGAAGCAAGTTCAGCCGCTGTACTTGTTGAGATGATTTCCAGCATTGCTTTTGCATCCTCACTGTCCAGAGAGGAAAAAGTTGTATTTCCGATATGATTGAGGATATCGCAGCCAGTTGCAGTGGTGCTGAGTTTGGAGTGCTCAAAGAAATAGTCAGGTTCAATCGTTGTGTTATCAGTTTTGCCGACCAGCTCGGCAAGATAATACTGATCGTCCAGCTTTACAATCAGGCGAAATGCCGGGTCATAATCAGGGTGAGCATACAGCTTGCCGCCTACAGCAAAGGAAGCAGAAAATTCCTTATCGCTGACACTTTGTCCGCTTGCCATTCCGGCAACAATATCATATTCCAGTGTGCCAAGCTCGTCACCAAGGGTAAGAGAGGAAAAATCAAAGCTTTTTCCATCTTCCACAAAAGCGTAGCGGAAATCGTTATAGTTTAAAAATTTGCGCATTCCCACAGGGGCATCTGCAGAAGGCTGAGACTGTGGCTGCTGGGTGTTTTCTTCTGTAGAAGATGACACAGGAGTATCTTCTTCGGCAGTTGGTTCGACAGCAATCGAGCGGGAAACAGGTTTGTTTTCCACATCAATTTCAGAAACCTTGACGTCTTTGTTGCATCCGGAGAGGGCAATCAGTAGAGAAAGAGACAGTGATACCAAAAGTAAACTTTTTTTCATAAAGGTTACTCCCTTCGTTTTTTCCTCCATTCCATCAAAAATTCGTTGAAATTTTGATTGGACTGCGTTTTTTCGGACAGGATACAAAATCCACAGTGCTGATAAAATGCGATGGCGGAGGTGTTTTTCTGATAGACCGATAATTGCAGGAAAGGATGATTTTCCTGTGCAGAGCGGATGAGAGCGAGACCATAGCCTTTGCCTTGGTGTTCTTTATCGACAAACAATCCTTCCACATAATTTTGGTTCATGCCTAAAAACCCAACGACCCGTTCATCTTCGGTCAGAACAGTGATGTCAGAATCCGAGATTGCTGTGCGCACTTCATCCAGATGTTCTTTCCAGAAGGATGGGTCGATAAAATGGTGTGCATCGAGGTTTTCATTCAGCCAGATTTTCATGATATCATCCAGATCCTGCGGATGCATGGCACGGATGTGTACCGATGGGACAGTGATTGGCTGACGGATAAACGGAGGCTCCACTTTTGGACTGAGTAATGCCGAATAGGTGTTTACCTTTCGGTAAGCGTTGCCCCAAACCTCGTTTTGACGAAAACTGCGGATGAGATCAAGGTCAAATTCGATCAAAGAGATCTCTTCCTTTTCTCCAAGCATACGGAGGGTTCGGTCCTGATATCTTCCGTTTTCATCAAAGAAGACAGGGTCGAAAGCACAGGATTGTCCCCAACCTTGTCGATCGAGGGATGGATCGGATGGATAGTTTGCCATCGCAACACCAACCATATTTTCCATCGCGCGGGTGGAAAGCTGGGAGAGTCTTGCAGGGTTCATGTCGCAGGCGTTGGGAACCAATATGATTTCGGCTCCATTCAGCATCAAAATGCGGGCACTTTCCGGAAATTCCCGGTCAAAGCAGATCATCAGCCCGATTTTTACCCCGTCAAACTCGCAGACAGGAAAATGTTCTCCGTTTTCCAGCAAAGCTTCCATGGAAAAGTCACAGGTGTGTACCTTGTCATATCGAAGCAGGATGTTTCCGGTTCGATCAATGAACAAAGCAGTGTTGCGGGGTGCTTTTTTGCCGGAGAAGAGTCCGGTAAGCACCACACCGATGGAAAGTTTTTTTGCAGTATTGCAAAAGGCCTGAACAAAGGAATCGGAAGGGGTCAGAGCAAGCTCACTCCACTTCTGTCGTTCATAGACATAGTGTCGATTATCAGGGTAATTTAATGCATCAAAAAATGGTTCTGCATAGCCGGTAGACCACATTTCCGGGAAAAGAGCAAGATCGGCTCCCAGTTCTTTGGCTTTTTCCAGATAAGATATGCCAAGCTCCATGTTTTTGTCAGGGTCGTTTGGCGCTGCACTTTTTTGAATCAGGGCAACTTTTAATGTCATTTGCCTGTCCTCCTTACAATGAAAATGAAGAAGTCTTTTTATCATGAGTATAAACAATAGAAGAATCCTTGTAAAGCGTTCTATCATCGGACAGACATTCATAAAAATAAAGCGGATAATCAAAATAGAAAGGACGGCATTTTTATGAACAACAATGAAGAAAAACGCAGCACAGGAGCGCACAACCTGATTTTGGAGGAGAGAGGCAGCCTGACCGTGACCGGTGTTTCGGACATCGACAGTTTTGATGAAGAAACGGTGGTGGTATATACAGATCTGGGAGAGCTGACGGTGCGGGGAAGCGGGCTTCATATCAACAAGATTGACGTGGATGCCGGAGAACTGGAGCTGGAAGGAGAGATCGATTCGCTCAGCTATTCTGACCAGCCGGTTCCCCGCGGTGGATTTTTTGCGAGGATGTTTCGATAGATGATGACCGATGTTACTGTGGCAAAAGAAACGATGCTGTTTTTCCAGTCACTGATTCTGGGTGCCGGGTTGTCTTTGCTGTATGATGTGCTGCGCATCATCCGCAGAGAAACCCGGCATCAGGCGGTTGCAGTTTCGCTGGAGGATATTGTCTATTTTCTTGTCTGCGGGATGGTGACCTTTGGATTTATCCTGAAAGACAACAGTGGACAGGTGCGCGGATATATCGTGGTTGGGGAAGTGATCGGCTGGATAATCTGCCATATGACCGTTGGGGAAGCAGCGGTGCGGATTTTTGTCTGGGTATTTGATCTGGTAAAAAGGATCGTATGCTTTTGGATTTCGATACTGATTTCTCCTTTTGTGTGGATTGGAAGAAGATTCTGTCGGCTTATCAGGAAGATAGAAAAACGACTTTGCATAAATTTAAAAAAAGTTATGCAAAAGGAAAAATATAACTTGAAACGAAAGCGGATGATGTTGTATAATCTAGGTAGCCGATTTAGGAAAACACGGGTATGAAGGAGGAAGATTCCCATGGCAGCAAAAAGAAAAAAACACAGCACAAACCGTCTTCTGGTCATTGCAATGGCTGTCTTTGTAGGAATCTGCTCTTTTAAGATCGTGGGAACTCAGATGAAGATTTCCGAGAAACAATACCAGCTCAAGCAGCTCGAACAAAGCATTGAAGAACAGCAGAAAATCAATCAGGAATTGGAAAATCAGCTGGAAAAAGGCAAGACCGATCAGAATGAAGCGATCGGAAAAGCGGCATTCGAGCAGTATGGATATGGGTATCCGGATGAGCATATCTACATCGACAGTCAGGCAAGCTGAGCAAATTTTTTGAGGAGGACGTAGGAATAGTATGCAGTTAGCAATTGGAGATGTACTGGAAGGTAAAGTAACCGGTATCACAAAATTTGGAGCTTTTGTGGAGCTGCCAGAAGGCAAAACCGGTATGGTACACATTTCTGAAGTATCCGCAGATTATGTTGAGGATATTTCCCAGTACCTCAAACAGGATCAGATCGTTAAGGTAAAGGTAATCAATATTACGGAAGAAGGCAAGATCAGCCTTTCGATTAAAAAAGCGATGCCGCCAAAACCCCGTCAGGAACAGGGTGAACGCGGTGCAGGCCAGTCCCAGCGTGGCTTTGGTCAGAAAAACGGCTCCAGAAATTTCAACAACAAGCGTTATGAGAACAAACGTCCGTTTAATCCTCAGCAGGTCAGCAGCTACGAGTGGAATCCTCGAAGAAATGAAAATGCCTCTTTTGAAGATATGCTCAATAAATTCAAACAGACCAGCGACGATAAAATGTCCGATTTGAAAAAATATCGCGGCGAAATCAAGCGTGGTTCGGCAAATCGCCGTTCCCGTCAGGACTAATTTGAAATAAAAAAACCTCCTGCATTTGCAGGAGGTTTTTTGCATCTTTATTTTAATTTGAGCGATTCGGACAGTTCATGAATAATGCGGTCCTTTGCGATAACAAGGATCTTGTCGCCGCTCATAATCTGTGCGTTACCGCGCGGGATGATCAGCTTGTCATCACGGAAGATTGCCGCAATAACAGCATCTTCCGGAATATCCAGCTCAAATAGTCTTTTTCCGTGCAGAACATAGTTATCTGGAATGAGCATCTCGCTTAAGGAAGCCTCACCACGATTTAAGGAGAGCAGGGACTTGATGCGCGCACTGTCTACTTCGCGTTCCAGCAGACGAGCAATGTTGTCGGTACTGGAAATCGGGATATCGACGCCCAGCTGTTTCATAACGGCGGCATTTTTCGGGTTGTTGACGCGGGCAACCGTTTTTGGCACATGGAAAATTTTCTTTGCCAGCTGGCAGGAAATCAGGTTGTCCTGGTCCAGACCGGTAACGGCAATCAGTGCATCTGCCTTTGGTGCATTGGCAGTCTTTAATGCCTCGATGGTGGAGCCATCCGCATTGATGGTAGGAATATCCAGCTGATTGGAGGCATATTCGCAGGCGTGCTTGTTCTTTTCAATGATCAGAGGCTGGTGACCATGTTCCAAAAGGGTCTTGCAAAGATAGAACCCTACTTTTCCTCCGCCAATTACAATAACGTTCATAACAGTTCCTTTCCCCGCGTTCAGTTAGCGGATATCGGTGCTGACAAGCAGTTTGTCATGTTCCGAGATGGTGCGGTGATGGGTTGGATTGAGCAGAATATCCACTGCCATGGTAATTTCTCCAGTTTCATCAATGACGGCAATCAGCGATTCCGGCTGGAGATAGCGTGCAGCTTCAGCAACGCTTTTGCCAATCAGCTCATGGGGAGCTTTCATGGTAGAAACGGACATAACCTCATTGCCTACCGTAATATGTTTGGTCTGGGTGCGGTCGGTCAGCATGGCATAAACAGAAGAAACGGTAATGTTGGTTGGGCAGACAGACTGGATATCGAAACGGGAGAAAATATCCTCTCGCAGCGGGTCAAAAATTCGCGCAATGATTTTTGGAACATTGAATATTTCTCTGGCAATCTGGCAAACCATAATGTTGGTGTTATCATCTTCGGTGACTGCTGCGATGGCATCACAGCCTTCAATACCTGCCTGGCGCAGAATGTCAAGGTCGATCGGCACACCCTGAATGGTGAAGCCGGAAAAGTCATCCGACAGCAGGTCAAAGCTTTCACGTTTGAGCGCGATAATGGAGACATCGTGGCCAATCTGGCAGAGAATATCGGCAAGGCGGGAACCAACCTTTCCACATCCGATGATTAATATGTTCATAAAAAGACTCCTTTTATCAAGTCGATGGTTTCATGAAGGTCAGGATAAACCTCTTGGAGTCCTATTATAACCTAAATTGAGGCGGGAATAAAGGGTTTCTCCAAAATTTTGCCTTTTCTTTGACAAGTTTTTCTTTGAAACAGCAAAGATGATGAAAAAAATAGAAAGTTATTAATTTGTTTACCTTTTTTCTAGTGACAAATGTTTCATTTTATGATATATATGGAATAACACAAATGAGAATCCACAAAAAGAAAGGAGCTTTTTGTTTATGAAAAAATTTGCAGTTCTGGCAATTTTAGGAGCAGCTGCAGCAGGTGCTGCCGCTGTTTGCGCAAAGATTATTAAAGACCGCAGAGCACAGGAGGAGTTTGATTATACTGAATGTCCATGCGGATGCGAAGAGGAAGAAGAGACCGAAGAAGCAAAACAGACACAGCAGGACGAAAACCTGACCGAAGAGGAAGCTTCTCAGGCACAGGAAGAGGTTCCGGATGCATTCTTCGAGGAAGAAACAGAGGAAAATCAGGAAGAATCGCAAGAAGAACCAGAAGTAACCATCGAACTGGTTGAGATGGAACAGCAAGCGTCTCAGGAGCCATCCGAACAAACAGGCGAAGAAGACGAAGAAACGATCTAGACGGATGAATCAGGAGGTCGCACCTGCGGCCTCTTTTTTCATATAAGAGGTATGAGCATGAAAGTTTGGCATTTGAATCACAGCGGCGTGGCGGTAGAAACAGAAAATCATTTATTGTTTTTTGATATTTTTGGAGAAGCACTGACCCCGGCTGAAAATGAGGGTTTGGAAAAAGGTGTTATTAATCCGACTCAGATGCAGGATAAAGATATTTTGTTTTTTGTCTCCCATGAACACCACGATCATTTTGATCCGAAAATCTTTGGATTGGACAAGATGGGAAAACGGATTCGCTATGTTCTGCCCGAAGAGTTTGATGAGATTTTTGAGGACGGCATTTTTGTCCATGCCAACATGCAGGTGCAGTTGGAGGATTGCCGGATCACCACCTTTGATTCAACCGATATCGGGGTTGCTTACCTGGTTGAAATAGACGGAATGCGGATTTATCATGCAGGAGATTTAAACTGGTGGCACTGGGAAGGCGAAGAGGAAAGTTTTAATCTGGATCAGGCAACAAGATATCAGCATGAGATGCAGCAGCTCAAAAAGACACTTCAGGGAAAATCTCTGGATCTTGCATTTATTCCAATGGACCAGCGCCTGGAGCAGGATTTTGCAAGAGGTGTTATCTGTTTTTGTGAGTCGGTGTATGCAAAGCATATTGTTCCAATTCATTTCTGGAATGATTTTGATGCACTCAAAACAATGATGCAGAGCTTGCAGAAACAGGATTTTTATGACCGGATTGTTCCGGTTGCGGCAAAAGGTTTGATTTTGGAGGATAATCCGAAGAGAGGGTAGAGATAAATGGAGCTAAATAAAGAAAATATCAAAAAAATTATTGGCATTGTTACATTTGCAATTTTGCTCAGTTGGGGATTGAAAAATACCGAGATCTTGGGGACACTGTTCCGCTTGACAGTAGGTTTAATTATGCCGTTTCTGATTGGTGGAGCGCTGGCGTTTGTTATCAATGTGCCGATGCGCTTTGTGGAACGAAAATTGTTTGATGAGCCTTATCGCAAGAAAAATGCAGCAAAGAAAAAAGCATCCAAGCCGCCAATGGCTTATCGGATGAAGCGACCTTTGAGCTTGTTAATTTCGCTGATTCTGGTAATTGGAGTTGTGTTTATCGGTATGTTCCTGATTGTTCCGGAAATTGCCAACAGCATTACCACAATTGCCAACAGTGTTAAGGAATTTCCACAGACACTGCATCAGTGGAGTTTGGAATTGATGAACTGGATGCCGCAGGCAGCAGTTTGGCTGGAAAATATCCAGTTTGATTTTAATATTGACTGGCAGAAAACAATTATCGATTTGATCAGTTTTCTGCAGAATGGCGCAGGAAATGTGCTCAATACCACTTTTAATGTGGCAGCTTCCATTTTCAGTGGACTGGTTACCGGATTTTTGGCGATTGTATTTTCCTTTTACCTGCTGCTTAACAAGGAAAAGTTGGGAAGTCAGGTAAAACAAATTCTGTACGCCTGCCTGAAAGAAGAACATGCCGATTATCTGGTGCGTGTAGGAAATATGGCAAACCGTACTTTTTCCAACTTCCTTTCGGGGCAGTGCCTTGAGGCTGTGATTTTGGGAAGCTTGTTCTTTATTACCATGAGTATCTTCCAGTTCCCGTATGCACTGATGATCAGTGTACTGATTGCGTTTACCGCTTTGATTCCGGTATTTGGCGCCTTCATTGGATGTTTTATTGGAGCATTTTTGATCCTGCTGGTCAATCCGATTCGGGCAATCTGGTTTGTTGTTCTGTTTTTATGTTTGCAGCAGTTTGAAGGCAACGTCATTTACCCGAAGGTTGTTGGTGGGTCGGTTGGATTGCCGGCAATCTGGGTACTGGTAGCAGTTACTCTGGGTGGAAGTATGATGGGTGTTGTGGGAATGCTGATCTATATTCCGGCATTCTCAGTAGCTTACAGCCTGATTCGCGAGGCAGTCAAGAAGAGACTGCAGAACAAGCAGATTCCGCGGGAAAAATATCGGCAGAGCAAAGAAAACGGATAGAGAAGTTTGATGCATTTGAAAGGGAGGATCTCTATGAAAAATTTGTTTTTCATTGCAAACGAGTATATCCAGCAGTCTGACTGGAAGGATTTGGCACTCATTAAATTTTGCCTGTTCTCCATGGGTGTTATTATCGGTCTGTTTGTTCCATCTCGCTCCAAAAAAGTGGTGCTGATGACAGCATGCTGCGTTTTTGTTATCACTTATCTGCCGCTGATGAGCAAATTTTTCCGTGTTATGTTTGCAAAGCCATACAGCAGAGACTTTTAATTATGATTTATAAAAAAGACTCAACCTGAGGGTTGAGTCTTTTTTAGGCTGTGATTAATCAGATAAGATAAATTTATCAAACATTTCTTGTGCAGATATGGAAATGGACAAGAAAGTTTGTATCATCTATAATAAAAGGTAGGACTTTTATATTTTGAAGGAGGAATCTATGGTATGGGTACCAAAGGTACAAACAAAACAGAGATGCTAAAAGAATATGCTGTCATTACGGCAGGAATTTTTTTAACAGCATTGGCAGTTTATTTCTTTATGATGCCAGCAAACATTGTTCTGGGAAGTGTTACCGGTTTAGCGATTGTTCTGGTAAACTTCATTCCGCTTCAGGTTTCAGCCATGACCTTTATTTTGAACGTGCTGTGTCTGATTATCGGATTTATTTTTGTTGGCAAAGAATTTGGAGGAAAAACGGTATACACATCTATTCTGCTTCCGTTTTTCCTGTATGTATTTGAGCTGTTTTTCCCGAACAATCCTTCTCTGACCGGAGATATTATTCTTGACACCCTGTCTTGTATTATCTTGATCAGCATTGGCCAGTCACTGATGTTTAATGCAAACGCTTCTTCCGGCGGATTGGATATTCTGGCAAAGGTTCTGAACAAATATCTGCATATTGAGCTGGGTAAGGGAATTGCGATTATCGGTATCCTGACTGTTGCAAGCACCATCCTGGTTTATGATACCAAAACACTGGTGGTCGGTGTACTGGGTACCTACTTTAACGGTATCGTGCTGGATGAGTTTATCAGTGGTTTTTCCAGAAGAAAACGTGTCTGCATCCTGTCTCAGAAACATGAAGAGGTGGCAGACTACATTATGCATGAACTTAAACGTGGTGTTACACTTTATGAGGCAAAAGGTGGATATGATAAGCAGGTTCGCTGCGAAGTGGTTACCATCCTTGCAAAGAACGAATATGCCCTGTTGATGGAGCATATCCGCAAAAATGATCCAACTGCTTTTGTTACAGTCAGCACTGTCAGCGAGATTGTCGGAAGCTGGAATACCAAGTATGGTGTTCGATACGAATAATTTGATGTAAATAAAAAATCCCCGCCAGATTTCGACTGGCGGGGATTTTTTTAACGTACTTTCTTGGACATCAATTCTGGATTGGTGCTGTACAAAACAGCATCCTGAGCGGAGATGATTCCCTGTTTATAAAAATTCAGAATACTGTTGTCCATTGTGATCATGCCGTCAGAAGCAGAAGAAAAGATAACAGTATCGATCTGATGGGTTTTGGATTCGCGGATCAGGTTTCGGATCGCACCGTTGCAGATCATGATTTCAAATGCAGCCACAACGCCGCCGTTTACAGTAGGAATAAGCTGCTGGGAAACAACGGCTTGAAGCACCATAGAAAGCTGAATGCGGATTTGTGCCTGCTGGTTTGGCGGGAAAGCGTCAATGATTCGGTCGATTGTGCTGGAAGCACCGACGGTGTGCAGAGTGGAGAATACCAGATGACCGGTCTCAGCTGCGGTTAAGGCAGTGTTGATGGTTTCATAGTCACGCATTTCACCAAGCAGAATAACGTCTGGGGACTGTCTTAAAGCAGCGCGCAGAGCGGTAACATAACTTTGAGTATCATTTGGGATTTCACGCTGACTGACAATGCTCTTTTTGTGACGATGCAAAAATTCAATTGGATCTTCCAGGGTGATGATGTGGGAATTTCTAGTTTGATTGATTCGGTCAATCATGCAGGCGAGAGAGGTGGATTTACCGCTTCCGGCAGGACCGGTAACCAGTACCATACCTTTTTTACGCAATGCAAGATCCATCATTACCGAAGGAAGTCCCAGCTTTTCCGGATCAGGAAGATCAAATGTTACAACACGGATGACAGCAGCAAGCGAGCTGCGCTGTTTATAGGTACTGACTCGAAAACGGGATACACCCGGAAGCGAAAAAGAGAAGTCGTCATCTCCGCAATCTAAAAAGCGGTCGATATCCCGTTCGTTTGCCAGAGAGTAAATTTCCCGAATCAAAGCTTCGGTTGCATCAGGAAACAACTTTTCTTCTGACTGTGGTTCAATGACGTGGTTTACTTTAAAGGAAAGAGGAAGGCCGGAGACAATAAAAATATCAGAGGCCTGTTTTTCAACAGCAGATTTTAAAATTTGACTCAGTTCCAAGAGAATACATCCTTTCTGTGGGAATTGTATTGCGAATGGTAGAAAAAAGCCGCAGCTTTAAGGTAAAAGCGGCGGCTGGGAAGCCAGATTCAATACGGGTTCTTCCTGCAGGGTATCATTAGCGAGGGTTTCAACCTGCCATTTCTGGACGGAAAGTTCACCAGAAGGAATTCCATTGGAATCGAGAGGGCAGGAAAGAACAACCATAAGATTTTTTTGTTCGTTGATCGAAACAGAATAAGAAAACAAAGCGTTGTTTTCTGCAACAGAGCACTCCAATGATGTGTCGGACAGAGAAACTATCTGCTGCCAGGAAGAATCGGCGGTTTCAAGCTGGCTTGCAATCTGAGCAAGGTATGTTTCTGCGGCAGAATCCGCAGCATAATATTCACTTACCGAATCGGAAGCTTTTTTGCTGAGTTTCAGATCAGCCCTTGCAGAAACAAAAGAAAGTGTAGCAAATGTGGTCAGACAGAGTACGACAAAGATCATGAGAATCGATACCATTCCGATGCTGACGCCGGCAGAATGGTTTTTGCTTTGCTGCTTCATATTTATCAGTTCCTTTCATGAATTATCGTACATACTGTGTGACAGTCAGTTCATAGATGGATTCGCCCTGTTTGCTGACCTGAATTTGGGCACTGCACAGCTGATTGGAATCGGGAGATGGATCATCCGGTGTCAGGGTGAGAAGGTAGGAAGCGCTGTCAGGATCCGAGGCCGGATTCCAGTTTTGATCGTATAAAATTTGCAGGCTGCCTTCCGGTGTTTGCTGAGCATTCAGGAGGTCAGCAGCCTGATCGAGATCGGCATTCACAGACTTAAAAGTTTCTGCGGCAGATTGTGCCTGAAGTGTAGCTGTTGTTAGCTGAGTGCTTTCGATGCTAGTCAGCCTTGCATGGACAAACAATGTGACACAGACCGCGCTGGCAATGGAAAAAAACAGGATGCTGAAAATCAGCTCCATCAGAAAGAGCTCAGACTTGGAAGCTCTTTTTCCACCCATGATATAACCCCCTTTCAAAATTCAGGATATTGGTCAGGATGATATGCTGCTTCTTGGAGAAACAGAAAGAGATGAGGTGTTTCCTTGTGTGTCGGAAACAGTCAGGATGATCCGTGAACCGTTTTGTTCCAGAGAAAAGCTTCCGATTTCCAGAATCGGCTGACCCTCTTCCGGAGTAAATCCATTTTCCAGGTCGGTCATAATCTCACAGAGCATGCCATCATAAGCATAAATCCAGGTTTCGTAGGTTTCTCCATTTAAGTTTTGTGTCAGAACCAGAGAAGGAAGGTCGTTTAACTGGTCAATCCGGATTCCATTTTCCGCATCATTCTGATGAATCTTTTCTGAAAGATAGCTTAAAGAGGTGCGTATCGTGGAATTTCTGTTCATGTCATTGACAGATTTTTGATAGACATCCGCACCCATAATAACGATTGTCAATGCAGATGCAGCAAAAACACAGAACAGTGCCAGAGAAAACAAAAGATCAACAACATGATTTTTTTGCTTGATCATGATGATGCCTCCTCAGAGAGAAGATTGGAAACCGGAGATTCTTCTTCCAGACTGAAAACAGCAATTTGAGGCATCAGGTTAGAGCCAAGCGACTGATAGTGCACCACATAACGGTCATGGTTTAACATCAATCCATAATGCTGTTCCAGATATGTAAGGTCAGAAGGATAAGAACCTTCCAGTGCGTAGCATTGAACTGCAGCGCGGCGCACTGCCTGTTCAGTTGCAATCAGCTGTTCCGATTGTGTGGAGGTGGAAAGGTTTTCCAGTCCAATCCAGATTACCAGAACTAGAAACAGGAAAAATAAAACCGCGAGAATATTTTCCCGAATCAGGGAAAGAAAAGGATGTTGTTTTTTTAAGATGGTCATCACCATACCTCCTTTTGCACGCGATTAACCGATAGAGGACATGACCCCCATCAGCGGAAGCATGACAGACAGCAGGATCATTCCGATGACAATGGACAGAATAGCAACAAATGTAGGTTCCAGAACGCCGATGATAGAAGCAATTTTATCGTTGACCTCATCTTCGTAATGGTGAGCGATTTTTGCCATAACAGAGTCGATGGCTCCGGTACGGAATCCAACACTGACCATGCGAGCATAGACGCTGGAAAAGATCGAGACAGAAACCAATGCGTCAGCAAAGGAAGAACCTTCGTGAATCTGCTGCTGCATGGAGGAGATTTTCTGGGAGGTTTCCTGATCGGTAATTAACTGCTGGGTCATCGAAAGGGCCTGGTCAGTATCCAGTCCGCTGGAAAGCATCAAAGCCATTGCCGAAGCAAAGCGGCCGGAAGCCATTTTGCGGTACAATGGTTTGATGACCGGAAGACGAGAGAAGATATTGGACAATGTTTTTTGACCGGAAGGTGTCATCCGCAAAACAAGCGCAATGATAATAAGAAGCAGGATTAAACCGATGAATACTGAAGCGATTATTCCAACAATCGAACCGAAATCCATGATACTCTGAGAGAAATTGGACATTTCGGTACCCAGCTGACTGAATACCTGGCGGAAGATCGGAAGTACTTTGATCATCAGAACACCGATTACAACAGCCATCATCAAAATCATGATCATTGGATAGGTGACCGCGCTGCGGATACTTTTGGAAATATTTTCGCTGCGTTCATAGTATTCGGTCAGAGAATCCAGAACTTCTTCCAGTTTACCGGAAGTTTCACCGATCTCCACCATTTCCACCATATACTGTGGAAATGCGTCGGTCTGTCTGAGAGAAAAAGCAAGAGGCTGTCCCTCTTCAATTGGTTCCAGAATTTGTTTTAAGAGTTCTTTTTCTGCCTGAGAGGAAGCGTCTTCGTAAAGAATGTGGATTCCTTCCTGAAGAGAGATACCGGCTTTGATCAACAGAGAAAGCTGGGTGCAGAAGGAAGCAATCTGCAAAGAAGAAAGATTTTTTTGGTTGAGCTGTGCAGCCATGTTGTCACTCCTTTTATGATCCATGAATTTTTAGTAAGCATACATTGCTTTGTAGTTTTTTCCATCTCCGATATACTTCATGATGGAAGCGCTGCTGTTTCCGCTGGAAGCGAAGGTCGGGTCCATGCGAACCCAGGATTTGCCGTCAAAATAAAAGATGTTGTCAATCCATCCAATTTCATTGATATAAACGCTGACCCAGGCATGGTAAGCACTTCCGGCATAACCAACCACCAGTTTGGTCGGGATTCCCTGTGTCCGGAGCATGGTTGCCATTACCGCAGCGTAGTCAAAGCAGATTCCCTTTTTAGATTGAAGGATGGTGTCTACATTAGGAAGGTATCCAGAGGTAACGGTTTTGGCTTTTTGATAATCGTATGAAATGTTGGATACAACATAGTCATAGATCCGGTCCACGACCTGCAGCTGATTTTGTGCTCCGGCAGCAATTTGTGCTCCCATCGCAACGGTTTTGCTGTTCGCGTTAAATTTTACATACTGATTGGAGTATAAAAACGGGGTCAGGCTGTTTTTGATCTCTACCTTGACCGATTCACCGCAGGCCAGAGAATATTGGTTGCCGGAAACATTTTCATACACATTTACAGTATAGGTTCCGCTGCCTTCAGAAAGAGGAAAGGCCTCATGGGAACCCGAAGAAAGATTATATGTATAGGTGGTAGAACCTTTTTTGGTGATTTGAAGTTTAACCTTTTTGCTGTTTCCGTTATAACGGACCATCAGATATCCCTGGTCCACATTGGAAATATCAATCTTTGCCTTGCTGTTTCCCACAACCTTTTTTCCGCTGGCGGATGGTGTATATACTTTTGGAGTAGTATCAAGCGCAGCAACCGTGGAAAAAGGTGGAAGTGCGGCAAAGAGGAAAATCAGTAAGGTTATGATGCACAGACAACGCCTGAGCACAGAAGGTAAATGCAAAGTCATATCATCTGATTTCCTTTCTTGGAAAATGCATAAATAGAAAAATAAATGTCAGTTTCATTATAACGCATTTTCCCCAATATACAAATAGTTCTGGAAAAAATTTCGAAAACATACAATTCCAAAGCCTTAATATGACTTGTTTTTATGCAAGAAAGGTTAAAAAGTACACTGTTTCGGTGCAGTATAAATTTTTTTGGAAAGTGATGGTAAAAAACAAGTTTTGTGGTATAATGAATTTAAATTAGAAGCATGGACTTCTGATAATGAATCAAGGCAATGGAGGGATTAACCATGATTTCCAAAGAAATGGAATCGAGAATCGACAAATTTATTGAAGAGAATCGACAGAATATCGTAAACGATATTGCGAAATTGGTCAATATTAAGAGCGTCAGCACACACAGTGATGACCCAAATTCTCCATTTGGCGAAGGATGCCATAAAGTACTGGACAAAGCACTGGAAATGTGCGAGGCAATGGGCTTCAAGACCAGAAACTACGATTACTACGCAGGTTCTGCTGTTTTTGGCAGCGGCGACAAGGAAATTGCAATTCTGGGTCATCTGGACGTTGTTCCGGAAGGTGAAGGCTGGAGCCATGATCCTTATGATATGATCGAGAAAGACGGCTACATCTATGGCCGTGGTGTTGCAGATGACAAAGGTCCAACCGTTGTTGGTCTGTATGCGCTCAAATGCATGAAAGAGCTGGGTGTCCAGCCAAATTACACCTTCCGTCTGGTAATGGGATGCAGCGAAGAAACTGGTATGGGAGACCTGCCACATTATCTGGAAGCAGAAAAAATGCCAACCTTCGCATTTACACCAGATGCTGATTTCCCTGTCTGCATCGGTGAAAAAGGTCAGCTGGGCGTTACCATCGAAATCCCGGTTGATGGCAAGGTTATCACCAATTTGGTTGGCGGAACAGTAAGCAATGCAGTTTGTGCAAGTGCAACTGCAACCCTCAAAGGTGTAATTGAGGCAGATCTTGGCAGCTACGATAAAGCTGTTTACAGTGTAGAAGCTGTAGAGGGTGGAATCAAACTGACTGCTGTGGGCAAAACCGCTCATGCAGCAAAACCAGAAGGTTCCATCAACGCAACAAAAGTTCTGTTTGAACTGATTGCAACCCTGCCACAGCTTTCTGAGGCTGAAAAGAATGCTGTAAAAGTTGTTGCAGAAGTACTCAAAGACTGCCACGGCGCTGGTATTGGCGTAGAGGTAGAGGATGAACCATCCGGCAAACTGACCCACATCAATGGCGTTGATGCAATGGAAAACAACAACCTTCAGCTCAAGCTGGATATCCGTTATCCAGTTACCATGAAAGGTGAAGAGCTGTTTGCTTCCATCGAAAAACATATTGCACAGATTGGAGCAAAAGCAGTTCTGCGCAACAACTCCGTTCCATGCTATAAACCGGCAGATACACCGGAGATCAAAACTCTGCTTGCAGCATATGACCATGTAACCGGTGAAAAGGGTGTTCCATACACAATCGGCGGCGGCACTTATGCAAGACGTTTTGACAATGCGGTTGCTTTTGGTCCTCACTTCCATAATATGCCAAACCCATGCGGCGAAGGCAAAGGGGAAGAACATATGCCAGATGAATGCAACAGTGTTGATTTCCTGATGAAAGCACTTAAGATCTACATTCTCTCCCTGATTGGACTGAATGAACTGAGCCTGTAAGAACAGCAAAAGAAAAGGGACTCCGTCAGGAGTCCCTTTTTAGTATATTTTGGTGGTAGAACACAAAAATTCAAAAAGTAAAATAATTATGCTTCAGCGTCAAAGATAATTCTAGCATCTGTGAGCAATTTTTTACTAACAGATAAATGCCATGCAGCCATTCTGCTATGCCACTTCTTATGCTTTAAAAAAGCATTCCAATCAAGTTCGATTATTTTCTGTAACTGATAGCTGCTATTTAAAATGACAATAATTGCATATTCAAATAATTGCTTTTGTGGTTCATTGCTTTCTGGTGGATTTAAGCCATAAAAAACACCTGTAGTGTTACTTGTTGTACATTTTATAGAATAACGTTCACCTTTTATACTAATAGCATCAATGTTTTCAGTGGATGGAGGAGCAAATTGTAATTTTGGAAGCCCTGGTGTTTTTGTAATAGTAATCAACAACAAGATATTCCCCAATATCCCCCACAATATTTTTTGAGCGAATAATATTTCTACGTTTGAGTTCATCGATCACTTTTCCGTAGAGCATAATTAAATCATATTTTTCCAGATTACTTAAATCCATATCAATTCCTGCCAATTACCTAAGATGTAGATTTGTTATTAGAGCCTTAGAATCGAGGGTAAAAGATATTTAGGGCAATGAAAAAACCATCGACCAGTTGGTCGACGGTTTTTGGTGCGAGTGACGAGACTTGAACTCGTACGTCGAAGACACACGCCCCTCAAACGTGCCTGTCTGCCTATTCCAGCACACTCGCGTTTCAACGTTGTCTATTATATCACCGTGATTTAAAAAAGTCAAGCATTTTTTTGCGCTTTTTTGCACAAAATATTTGTGCATGCAAAACGACAAAAAGCTGCACCGACACCAGTAAAAGTTTTTTTAATTTTTTATGAAAATTTGAAGGGGGTATTTGAATTTTGGGGTGCATGTAGTATACTAAGAGAGAAAGATTTTCCTGGTTAACAAAAAGGCTTTGTACAAGCCATATTGTGTAACGAGGAACAAGGGGGAGAAACATTGTACAGCAAGTCGAGCATCTATGCCCACCGCAAAAAAGACCGCAAGAAATCCATGCTGTCTTTTTTGATCATATTGCTGATATCGCTGGCGATTGCACTGGGAGCATCCATGTATTGGGAAAAGCTGCAGGAGCAGAAAAAGGATAACCTGATGGCAAGTGCAGAGGAGAATACAGATCTTCCAAAAGAAGCTCCTACCCAACAGCAGAAGGAGCAGGAAGAGTCGGACAAGCAGCCGGATTCTCAGGATGAGGCAGCGGTAGCGGCGGAAGAAAAGGAAAAAGAAGAAGAGCAGGAGGAGCAGACACAGGAAGCATCATCGCAGCCGGTTACCCAGACTCCGGTAGAAAATACTGATGTGGTAACCATGACTTCCCAGAGAATTCTGGAGTCCCCGGCACTGGTTCCAAATTCCGGATTCAGCGTATCGGACGAGTACTTTGATGATGTTGCTTTTGTTGGTGACTCGATCACCGAGGGAATCAAGCTCTATGAGATCATGAACAACTCCACGGTTGTGGCGGCAAGGGGAATCAATCTGGATACTGTTTTCAGTGATGATCAGATCCGTACAGCAGAAGGAAACACCACCGTTTTGGGAGCACTGAAACAGGCAAATCCGAAAAAGATTTACATTATGTTCGGAGCAAACGGAGTTGGATGGTTTACCGAAGAACACTTTACCGAGGTCTATACCAAGTTTGTTCAGAGCGTCAAGGAGCAGCATCCTGACAGCCAGATTTTCCTGCAGTCCATCCTGCCGGTAACGCAGGAGTTTGATGATTCGCGCGAGGATATCTCCAACGAAAAGATCAATCGTTACAATGAACTGATCGTTGAGATTGCAGAAAATGAAGATGTCTATTATTTGGATGTCGCTTCGGCATTTAAGGACGAAAAGGGATGTCTTCCAGAAGATTCCAACGGTGACGGAATGCACTTTGGAGGAAAATATTATAACATCTGGTTTGACTACCTCAAAACACATACTGTAACCGAAGAATAAGACAACATAAAGAACATAACAGATAACAGAAAGGTACGGCGATTTTGATGAGAATGAAAAAATTATTTGCACTTACTCTGGCAGTCATGATGATGGTACTGAGCTTTGCAGGATGTGGAAAAAAGGACAATTATATTTCCTTTGATGCACTGTACAGCAAACTGACCACCGAAATTGATTTCTCTGCAAGCAATATGCAGAAACAGGGAGAAGCTGCACTGAATAACTACTATTATATTGATCCAACCACTCTGGAAAACTATGCGATCTATATGAGTGATTACGCTACCGGTAATGCAGACGAGATTGCGATGTTCCAGGTAAAAGAAGAGGATCAGGTTGCAGCGGTAAAAGCACTGATCAATGACCGAATCACCGACCTGAAAGTTCGCTATGAGGACTATAAACCAGAAGAAATGAGCAAGATCGACAGTGCGGTTATCGTAGATGATGGATGCTACATTTTTGTTGTTATCTCCCCAGATAACGACAAGGCAAAGACCATCGTAAACGATGCAATTGCTGGCAAACTGGAGCAGTAAAAATGAATTAAAAACAGCACCCAAAACAGGGTGCTGTTTTTTGTTATCTGCAAATATTATAGGAAAGAAAGAAAAACTTATAGACCCAAACCGCTCTTTGTGGTAGAATAAGAAAAGGAAAACCAAAAGTTTAACAAAAAGAAGAGAGGGAATTATCATGAAAGTTGTAATTACCAAAGACTATACTGAAATGTGCAAACTGGCAAGCCGCATTTTTGCAGCAGAGATCACCCTGAAACCAGACTGTGTACTGGGTCTTGCAACCGGTTCCACACCAGTTGGTATGTATAAAGAACTGGTAGAAATGTACAATGAACACCGCGTTGATTTCAGCCAGGTAAAAACAGTAAATCTGGACGAGTACGCAGGTCTTTCCGGCGACAACGATCAGAGCTATCGTTACTTCATGAACCACAATCTGTTTGATCACATCAACATCAACAAAGAAAACACCAATGTTCCAAACGGAACCGCAGCAGACCTGGAAGCAGAATGTGAACGCTATGAGCAGGTTGTTGCAAGCATGGGCGGTGTAGATGTTCAGCTGCTGGGTATCGGCAACAACGGACATATCGCATTTAACGAACCATGCGAAGAATTCCCGGAAAAAACTCATGTTGTTAACCTGACTCAGAACACCATCGAAGCAAACGCAAGATTCTTTGCATCCATGGATGATGTTCCGAAAAAAGCACTGACCATGGGTATCGGCACCATCATGAAAGCAAAGAAGATCGTTCTTCTTGCAAACGGTGCAAAGAAAGCACAGACCATCTATGATACCGTTTATGGTCCAATCACTCCAAAAGTACCAGCAAGTATCCTCCGTCTGCATCCAGATGTAACCATCTTTGTTGATGAAGAAGCAGGAGCACTGCTCAAGAAATAATGGAAAATCCATTTGTTTATTCAGACACCAATAAGCGGTATCACACCTTCCACTATTTTCTGAAACAGAAATTTGGCTGTAAGGTAGCCAAAATTTCGCTGGATGCAGGGTTTACCTGCCCTAATATCGATGGAACCAAGGGATACGGCGGCTGTACCTACTGCTCTGCAAAGGGAAGCGGCGATTTTGCCGGTGACAAGAACCTTCCTCTGCGGGAGCAGTTTGACCAGATTCGCGCTATGATGGGAAAAAAATGGGCGGACACCAAATATATCCCCTATTTTCAGGCCCATACCAATACCTATGCTCCTTTGTCTGTCTTAAAGGAAAAGTTTGAGGAAGCACTGACCTTCCCGAATGTAGTAGGTCTTGCAATTGCGACCCGCGCTGATTGTATCAGCGACGAGATTGCAGATTATCTGGGAGAGCTTGCAAAACGAACCTATCTGGAGGTCGAACTGGGACTTCAGTCGGTGCACGATGTGACCGGTGAGCGGATCAACCGCTGCCACAGCTATGCCGATTTTCTGGAAGGCTATCAGAAATTGGTCGACAGAGGAATCTTTGTCTGTGTCCACATCATCAATGGACTTCCTGGAGAAGACCGGGAGATGATGCTTCAGACAGCGAGGACTTTGAGTCATCTTAAGCTGCACAGTGTGAAGATTCACCTCCTGCATGTACTCAAGGGAACAGTAATGGCAAAACAGCTTGCCGATGGCGAATTTGAGCTTCTGTCCCGCGAGGAATATGTGCAGACAGTCTGCGATCAGCTGGAACTGTTTCCACCGGAACTGGTGATCCAAAGGGTGACCGGTGATGGAGAAAAGGAATCGCTGATCGGACCGGAATGGAGTCTCAAAAAATTGTGTGTCATGAATGAAATTGACAAAGAGCTTGTCCGAAGGGACAGCTGGCAGGGAAAAAACTATATCAGATAAAACAAACGACATCCTGTAATCAGGATGTCGTTTGTTTTCTGCTTCATTTTTTAAAAATAGTATGGTTTCTGTTAAGATTTGTGCTATAATGTTTCTGAAAAGTTTTCACAAAAAAAGCAATGAATTTTTGATACGATAACGAACAATGCGGAGGAACAACGATGGAGCAGACAGACTACCAGCAAAAATTTGAGGAACTGTTTTGCACGAATATCAAACGAGAAGGAGCTCAACAGCTTTTGGACTGGCTCAAGCGCACCGATTTTTTTACGGCGCCGGCCAGCACAAAGTATCACTGCGCCTGTGAAAAAGGTTTGGTAATGCATAGCCTGAGTGTCTTTGAAACGATGGTAGAGCAGTATTTTGAAGAAGGGGACAGCATGGAGAGCTTTGCCATCTGTGGATTGCTGCATGATGTGTGCAAGGCGCAGTTTTATAAAGTGAGCTCCCGAAATGTCAAAAATCCGGAAACCGGACGCTGGGAAGCCCAGCCATTTTACTCGATTGAAGACCAGTTTCCATACGGACATGGAGAAAAATCCGTGTTTTTGATCGAGCGTTTTCTGCGCCTGAAACCTTCCGAGGCGGTAGCCATCCGCTGGCATATGGGCGGATTTGACGAAGCAGCAAGAGGCGGAAGCTTTGCAATCAGCCATGCGTATGAGAAGTATCCTCTGGCGGTGAAATTACATCTGGCAGATTTGCAGTCCACCTACTTAAAAGAAAGGGGCACATCCGAGGTGGGAAGAAGATAAATTCCCTCTTTTGAATTGACAGTTGATGAGAGAGGTTTGTTTTTATGGAAGGTTCTAAGTTAATTTTGTTTGCGTGTATTTTTCTGGGTGGTCTGGTGGATTCCATCGCAGGCGGTGGAGGTTTGATCACATTGCCTGCTTATTATGCAGTAGGAATTCCGCCGCACATGGCACTGGGTACCAATAAATTTGCGTCCAGTATTGGTACCTTTACCGCTTCGCTGCGTTTTATCAAAGGACATCAGGTAAATTTTAAGGTTGCTGCAGTGGCTTCTGTTGCAGCGCTGATCGGTTCGCCTCTGGGAGCAAAGCTTGCAATGGCGATCGATGAAAAATACCTTCGTTATGTTTTGCTGATTGCAGTTCCGATTATTGCCGTTATGATTCTGCGCAAAAAAGATTTTGGTCAGGAGATTGAGCATGAGCCGCCAATTTTAAAATCGGTGCTGCTTTCAATCGCAATAGGTTTTAGCTTGGGCATGTACGATGGATTTTTTGGACCTGGTATGGGAACCTTTTTAACTTTGCTGCTTAACTCGGTTCTGGGACTCAGCATCCTTCGTTCCTGCGGTACCACCAAAATTGTCAATCTTTCCTCGAATGTGGCAGCACTGGTTACCTATGCGCTCAGCGGAAACGTTTGGTTCCAGATTGGGATTCAGTGCACCATCTTCTCCATTCTGGGCAACTGGGTGGGAGCTGGCCTTGCACTGAAAAAAGGTGTCAAGATTGTTCGTCCAATTATGATTGTTACCATGACCTTGCTGCTGATTAAAATTGCTACTGAAATGTTTTAAGATAGATTCCAAACAGGAAAGGAGCTTGTTATGCCGGCATTTGTTACACATGAACTGCTGGGAACCCAGGTGTTCTCCATGCTGGATGAACCGATTGCGGAGATGTTGGAATTAAATCCATCCCCATATTTCTGGGGACTTCAGGGACCGGATCTTCTGTTTTTCCGCGATGCAGTTTTTGGAAGGAGCATGCTTCCAAAGTACGGGAACATTATGCATACCCAAAAGACAGATGAACTGTTTGCGGCAATGAGCTGCTATCTGAACCTGCACAAAGGCAGAAAACAGTATGAAACGCTGGCAGCTTATATCCTGGGATTTGCAGGGCATTACTGCCTGGACCGTGAGGCGCACCCTTATGTCTATTTTAAGCAGATCCAAAAGGAACGGGTGTTGGATGATGATCTCAAACGCGGTGTCCATATGCGGATTGAAAGCGATATTGATACGGCTTTTTATGAGATGAAAACAGGAAAAAATATCCGGAAATATCGCCCGGCAAGCCGACTTTTTGGAAGCGAGTGGGAATATGAAGTGATTGCCCGGCTGTATGTGACCATCCTTTGGGAGGTTTATGGAATCCGCGTCAAGGAAAGCGAGATCAAAAAATGCTTTACCGAGACCAGAATGCTGATGAGACTGCTGCTTGACCGAAAAGGATATATGATCCGCATGGTAGGGGTGGCAGAGTCATTGCTTGCGCTTCCAAACCGCTTTTCTCCACATATCCGTCGTAAAAAGGTCAAGGAGGATATCCTGAACCTCAATAACGATTCGTGGTTTCATCTGGATCATCCGGAAAAGGTGGATCACCGCAGCTTTCCTCAGCTATTCTATGTAGCGGCATATCAGGCTGCAGATATGATGGAAAGCATCTATAACTGTTCGGAAAAGGGAATCATTTATGAACCAAAGAATCTGCCATCCTTCGATAATGGTTCTCCGGAATCGGCAGGATATGCAGAATAAGAGTTTTTGGCTCTGAAAAAGATAACGTTAACATTGAAGAAAGGTTTGATATTGTGATGCAGATAAACTGGACAGAAGAACGAAATCTGACCATGCTGACAGACTACTATGAATTTACGATGTCCAATGGTTATTTTATTAATGGGATGAAGGACAAAATCGCAGTATTCGATATGTTTTTCCGCAATATTCCGGATGGCGGCGGTTTTGCTGTTTTTGCAGGACTGGAACAGATGATTCATTATCTGGAAAATCTTCGTTTTACCCAGCAGGATATTGAATACTTCCGCTCCAAAAAGATATTCAATGAGCAGTTCCTCGATTACCTTGCAAACTTCCATTTTGAATGTGATGTCTGGGCAATGGAGGAAGGTACCCCAATTTTCCCGAATGAGCCGATTGTTACTGTAAAAGGTCCTATTATCCAGGCACAGCTGGTAGAAACCATGATCCTTTTGACTATCAACCATCAGTCTCTGGTTGCAACTAAAGCAAACCGCATGGTTCGTGCAGCTGGCGACAAGCTGATTATGGAATTTGGTTCCCGTCGTGCACAGGGCTATGATGCAGCAATTCTGGGTGCAAGAGCGACCTATATCGGTGGATGCGGTGCAACTGCCTGTGCTATCACCGACCGTGACTATGGTGTTCCTGCAGTTGGAACCATGGCACACAGCTGGGTACAGATGTTTGACAGCGAGTATGAAGCATTCCGCTCCTATGCAGAAATCTATCCGGATGACTGCACCTTGCTTATTGATACCTACAATGTTTTAAAATCCGGTATTCCAAACGCAATCAAAGTATTTGATGAAGTGGTAGTTCCAAAGGGATATCGTCCGAAGGGCGTCCGTATCGACAGCGGCGATATTGCGTACCTGTCCAAAAAAGCAAGAAAAATGCTGGATGCAGCAGGATATTCCGATGTTAAGATTGTTGCTTCCAACTCTCTGGATGAATATATTATCCGTGATCTTCAAATTCAGGGTGCAAAGATCGACAGCTTCGGTATCGGTGAAAGACTGATTACCAGCAAATCTGACCCGGTATTTGGCGGCGTTTATAAACTGGTTGCAGTGGAAAAGGACGGGGAATTTATCCCGAAGATTAAGGTAAGCGAAAGTGCAGAAAAGATTACCAACCCGCACTTTAAGAAGGTATACCGCTTCTTTGATGAAAACGGCAAAGCAGTTGCGGATTATGTCTGCATCCACGATGAACAGCTCGACACTGAAAATCCAATCACCATCACTATCTTTGACCCGCTTGCTACCTGGAAAAAATGCACTCTGGAAAACGTATACGCAAAGGAAATGCTCAAACCGATTTTCCAGAAAGGAAAACTGGTTTATGCACTGCCAAACATCCACGATATCCGCAAGCACTGTAAGGAACAGGTGGATACTCTGTGGGATGAGGTAAAACGTTTTGAAAATCCGCACAACTATTATGTTGACCTTTCGCAGAAGCTGTGGGATATCAAGAACGAACTGCTGGCAGGATTGCAGAAATAGCAAAAGAGGAACAGGAGAAACGATATGCGCTTTGATGTCGATTTAGAAAGAATAAGAAAGATTGCAGAGGATTATTACCGCAACGGCGATTTTTATTGTTCCGAAGCAGTGGTAAAAACAATTATCGATGAATTTCAAATCGATGTTTCCGAGGATGTCATCAAAATGGCTTCCGGTTTTCCGGTCGGTATGGGCGGCATGGGATGTACCTGCGGTGCTCTGACAGGAGGAGTCATGGCAATCGGCCTTGTTTATGGCAGAAGCCAGGGAAAAGATCCAAAGGTAAATAAGGCAATGGAGCTGAGCGCAAAACTTTATCAGATCTTTTGTGAGCGCCATAAGGTCAGCTGCTGTAAGGTGCTGACCAGAGGAATGGAAAAAGGTTCTCCGGAGCATATGGAACAGTGTATTGCCTTTACTGGTGAGATGGCTTACGAGGCAGCAAAGATTATTGCAGAAAATGCAGAATAGTTCTAAAAAAACAAAAAAAGCACAGGCAGAAATGCCTGTGCTTTTTTTAGTTTAACTGTTCGCCTACATGGCTCAGGATACGGGAAATCGCCTGTTTGAGAAGTTGCTTTTCCCCTTCGTTAAGATTGGTAAAGCCTTTGAGCTCTTCGGCAGCCTGCTGTGCCTGCGTGAGCAAATCCATATTGGTGGTAAGGTCCGCTATCTTTAATTGCGGCAAACCATGCTGGCGTTTTCCCAGAAAATCGCCTGGCCCCCGGGCTTTCAGATCATATTCTGCGACCTTAAAACCGTCATTTGTCTGGTGCATGACTTCCAGACGCTCTTTGGTTTCGGGATTTTTGTTATCCGAAATCAGGATGCAGTAGGATTGCTGGGAGCCTCGACCGACACGTCCGCGCAGCTGATGAAGCTGACTCAAACCAAAGCGTTCGGCGTTTTCGATCATCATGATGACCGCATTGGGTACATCGACGCCGACCTCGATGACGGTGGTGGATACCAGCAGTTGGATTTCTCCGGAGGCAAAAGCATCCATGATGCGTTCTTTGTCCTTAGGGCGCATTTTTCCATGCAGGACACCAACACGATAGTTTATAAACGGTCCGCGTGCGAGCTGGTCAGCATATTCCTCCGCGTTTTGCAGATTGACCGGAGAATTTTCCATCGCTTCCACCAGAGGGCAGACAATATATCCCTGTAAGCCACGGTCAAGGTGTTCTTTGAGGAAGTTATAGGCGCGCTCTTTCAGTTTAGAACTGATGACATAGGTCTTGACCGGCTGACGGTGCGGTGGAAGCTCGTCAATGATGGAGACATCCAGATCTCCGTAGATCATCAGAGCAAGCGTTCTGGGAATTGGGGTAGCGGACATAACCAAGGTGTGCGGATGGTCAGATTTTTCGGAAAGTTTGGTTCGCTGTCCAACGCCAAAACGATGCTGTTCATCGGTGACAACCAGTGCCAGATTTGGCAAATCCACATCCTCGGAGATGAGGGCATGGGTGCCGATTACAAGATCGACCATCCCAAGTGCGATTCGTTCCTTGACATCTCGTTTTTCCTTTGCAGTCATGGAGCCGCAAAGCAGAGCAACGCGCATCCCAAGCGGCGAGAGAAGACGGGAAAGTCCCTGAAAATGCTGCTGTGCCAGAATTTCAGTCGGAGCCATCAGAGCGGACAGATAACCGTTCTGGAAGGCGACAAAGGCGGCAGCGGCTGCTACCATCGTTTTTCCCGAACCAACATCCCCCTGAACCAAACGATTCATCGGGGTGCTTTTTTGCAGGTCAGAGCAGACATCGGAAATTGCTCTCTGCTGAGCACCGGTGAGTTGGAAGGGCAGCTGTGCAAGGAAGGGGGAAAGATCAACATTTTTGCACAGATAGGAGGTTTGAGAAAAGGTGTCATCCCGAACGGTATGCAGCGAAAGGGAAAGCATCAAAAGCTCTTCAAAAATCAAACGCCTACGGGCAATCTCAACGCTTTCCCGATCGGTGGGAAGGTGAATGTTTTTGAGCGCAAAGTGCAGGTGACACAGCTGATATTTCTGACGGATGGATGCAGGAAGCGGATCGGGGAGATTTTCGTCCAGCAGATGGAGTGCCTGTGAGATGTTTGCCGCAATCATTTTGGAGGAGAGTCCCTGTGTCAGGGGATAGACCGGAATAAAAGCTGACGGCAAGGATGCCGGATAGATGGCAGGAGCGTGCATCTCTTTGCGAAGCAAAGAACCGCCGATTTTTCCATAGAAGATATATTCTTCATCATATTTTAAAGCTTCCACAGTAAACTTTGCGTTAAAAAAGGTGATCAGCATACTGCCGCTGTCATCAGCCACCTTTACTTTAAAGATGGTCATGCCTTTTCGGACATACTGCGGGGAAGATTTTGCTACCACACGCGCCCGAACAGCACAGATCTCCCAGGGAGGAGCATCCGCAATGAAGCAGGGAGAAGAAAGATCAATATAGGCCCGCGGGAAATAATAGAGCAGGTCGCGGATGGTATGAATGTCCAGTTTATGATAAAGGGCGGCGCGTTTTGGTCCGACACCGCTGAGATATTGAATGTTTGTATCCAGTGCAGCTTCCAAAAAATCAACTCCTTTTAAAAGCATCTTTTATTATAGCGTTTTTTGAAAGAAAAGTTCTACCGATTTTCTGATTATCTTTTCATATCTCCGCAAATGCTGGAAAGGCTTGTTATATCAAGCATTTCCGGCATTTTGCGTTTCGGAAGATACCCCGCATATCATGGCATTTCGGAGCCTCACTTGGCGTTGAAAAGTAGTAAAACCGTAGTAGAAACGGCGGTTTACTACTACGCCGCCAGCCTGTCCATCGCCGCCTTTGCGGAGGTGTAATCCGCGTGAGCGTAATAGTTCAGCGTCATGGTGATATTGGAATGTCCCATGATGTACTGCAGGTCCTTGGGGTTCATCCCAGCGTGGGCGAGGCGTGTGCAGAAGGTATGGCGCATGGTATGGGGCGTGATGTTCGGCAGGGCTTCTTCTGGTTTGTGGTGCTTGTTGTACTTCCTGACAAGCCCCTGGAACATACTCTCGTAACAGGACGCCGTTTTGGGAAGGCCGCTCTGGTTGAGGAACAGGAAGTTGGTGTAGCCCCCGATATTGACCGGAGCAGCCTTGCCTCTGTTCTTCACAGCCCGCTTCAACGCCTGGTAGACCTTCTCGCTCATGGGGATCTGCCGCGCACCCTTTTTGGTCTTGGGCTCGTCCACATAGTAGCCGAGCTCGCTGTCCCGCAGGAGCTGGTGGTCCACATGGATACAGCGGTTTTCAAAATCCAGATCCGTTGTCAATCCGCACAGCTCGGAAACGCGGAGACCGGTCCCCAGCAGAATGATGATCTCATCACAATACTTCCGGTAGACCGGGTCGCTTCCGGCGAAGGCCAGGAGGCGGTCCTCCTGCTCCTGGGTCAGCGCGGCTTTTTCCTCCGTGTCATCCTCCAGGACATCTGCTATGGCGAAGTTGAACGGGTTTTTGCGGATGCAGTCATCCTCAATCGCCGTGTAGAAGGCCGCCTTCAAAGACCGTTTCCAGTTGCTGATGGTCTTGTAGGCGTAGCCCTTCTCGCTCATCCTAATGGCCCATTCCTTGGCGTCCGACAGCTTCACGCTGTCAATGCTCCGGGACCCCAGGGGGTCCTCTTTCAGGACGGACATCAGGTATTCCCGGCCCTTCTCGGTGCTCCGCTTGACATTTTTCCTATGGCTGTTCTGCCGGGCGTAAAGCTGGCAGACCGTCATCTTCTTGCCGATGGTGTCGATCCCATCGTTAATGTCACGCAGGATCTCCTTCACCTTCTCACGGAGCGAAACATCGTCCCGCTTGCCCGTGGGGGTCTTGTCGGTGGGCACCAGTTTCCAGGCATACACGAATTGAGTCTTTCCGCAGGCGTCCGTGTACTTGTAAGCGTATCTTCCGTCTTTTCTCTGGCTCTCTCCAGTTCTTAAAATTCGACCTTTGCTATCGCGTCTTTTCTCTGACATGATGGTAAGCTCCCTTCCATCGCTGGAATGAGCCTCGATACGCTATCATTATTATACCGCGCCCTGGGCTCATTGTCAGCCGGCTTCGTCAAATAACCTCCAGCTCGTCGATGACTTTCTCAAACTGCTTGCGCTTGATCTGGAGGCGGTTGCCGTTCATGATGAGCCAGTTGGCGTCAGGGTTTTCCTCGGCTAACCTGCGGAGCTTCTTTTCCCCAATGCGGAAATATCTGGACGCCTCCTCAATGGAGAGCGTGTATTTTTGCCAGATAGGAATATCGTTCGTGTTCAAATACAACACCTCCTGTAAATTTGCGCGTCCCCTTTCAGAGGACGGTGTTGCAAAAAATAAGAGGCAGAGAACGGATGGCTGCTGGCACAGCTCCACGGGAATTTCACCCCGGCCCATGCTGATGGGTGCGGCGCACGATGCTTTGCGGGCGTCCAATGCGCGAGTCTCATTATCCTGCCTGCGTATCCTCGCCCACAGGCTGCCACACCTGTTTTACGGCCCGGTTTTGTCGCTCACCTGTTTAGCAGGGGTCCCGTCCTGCGGACTTGCAACAGGGTCATGGCGCACCGGCCGACCGGCTCCACGCAGACAGATCGTATCCGTCTGCCTTATGCTGCGCCGGAGGCCTCCCGCCGGGCTTTCTTTGTCAAGGAGCTATAACGGGACGCCGCGTGGAAAGGGGAACACGCAGCGCCCGGCCCTGGATCAGCTCAGGTCAAAATCCAGGATAGAAATAATCAGCTTTGCTTCCAGCCGACCGCGCAGATCTTCGTCCACCCGGGGACGGGGATAGCCGTCAGGGCCATAGCTCGTCCGTGTAGACAGCGCGGCGATGTAGCCGGAGTAATGCCGGATTACCCGGCTCACCGCTTCGGGGTCTCCCCCGACAGCGGCGGCGATCACCGGGTAAGGGATCAGCGATGCCCGCGTGCACGCAGATTTAGTCATCCGCTTCACCTCCCATCAGCTTCTTCAGCAGCCGATAGGCTTTATGCCTGCGGGTATTGACCGTCCGGCGGGGCATGTTTATGTACCTGGCGATCTGTGCGTCGGTCATCCGCAGGAACCAGTGCATCATAAAGATTTCCCGGTCCTCCTGGGACAGCCCCAGAAGCGCCTCGGCCAGCCCGTCGTCCTCGATCAGGATTACGGCCCCTCCCACAGGGAAGGTCGTGTATTCCCACGGGTAGCGGTCATATACCGCAAGCTGGGCCATTTCTGCCTCGGACAGTTCTTCCAAAGACGCGAAACGCTTCTGGCGTCGGCTGATCTGGCGATAGCCGTTGCACGCCTCGCATTTCAGCACCTTCTTGCAGTAGCTGTCAAAGGCGTACTGCTTGTGCTCGTAGTGGCGGTCAGGTTTCAAGTTCTCACCTCCCTTCGTGCCGGGAGGCAGTTCTTTTCTTCCCCTTTCGCTCACTACTCGTTCACTAACGGTCCGGTTTGGCCGGTTTTCGGGATCTATCTGAAAAAAATTTTTGCCGCTCATACTTGGCTCCTTTCGTTTCGTTCGGGTTGACAGGCCGGAACGAAACGGGGCGGGGAGCGGCACCCCACACCCAAGCGCCGGCGCTCAAAAGAGCGGGGAACAATATGGGTGAGCCCTGATATATAAAAAGCGAGCCACAACTCACTTCC